>Ga0180009_10000492_pt1 | contig 54826 bp, 48 predicted proteins | sample OS_PC_MetaG_FD_123537 | JGI IMG/M metagenome (GOLD analysis project Ga0180009, IMG submission 123537) | Groundwater microbial communities from the Aspo Hard Rock Laboratory (HRL) deep subsurface site, Sweden - OS_PC_MetaG | ecosystem: Environmental > Aquatic > Deep subsurface > Groundwater... | reverse complement strand
GAGATGATTGCGGATTTTGTAGTAGGCCGGCTGGTGGATGATCTCGGCACGCTCGCGCGGACGCGGAATGTCGATGACGACGCTCTCGGCGACTCGGGCGAACGGACCGTTGGTCATCAACAATATCCTGTCGGCAAGCAGGATCGCTTCGTCAACGTCATGGGTGATCATGAACACGGTCTGTTCGGAGCCCGACCAGATGCGGGTCAGTTCGTCCTGGATCGTGCCGCGCGTCAGCGCATCGAGCGCACCGAACGGCTCGTCAAGCAGGAGCAACTCGGGCCGGATGGCAAACGCCCTGGCGATCGATACGCGCTGGCGCATGCCGCCCGATAGCTGGGCCGGCTTGCGATGTTCGGCCCCGCCCGTCAGTCCGACCATCTCCAGGTACTTCTGCGAGTGCTCGAGAACCTGGGCGCGCGACCAGTCGGGATGCCTCGCGCGCACGCCGAACGTGACATTCTTCAAAGCCGACAGCCACGGCAGCAGCGAATAGTTCTGGAAGACGACGCCGCGATCGAGGCTCGGTCCGGAGATTTCCTTGCCGCCCATGATGACGCCGCCGTCGGTTGGCGTGTCGAGACCGGCGAGTATGTTCATGATCGTGGACTTGCCGCATCCGGAATGGCCGATGATGCAGACGAATTCTCCCTTCTCAATGGAGAAGTTCGCGCTTTCGAACACCGTCAGCGGCTCGCCGCCGTTCGCACCGGGAAAGCGCTTTGACAGGCCGGAAATCTGGATGAATGGCTTCGTCACGATGTGCCTCTTTCCGTTTTCGAAGATTTGTTCTTATTCCTGGAACTGAACGGCGCGCTGGATGTAGGCAAACACCGTATCGAGCAGCATGCCGACGACGCCGATCATCAGAATTGAGAAGATCACGCTGGTCAGATCGAGGTTGTTCCACTCGTTCCAGACGTAGTAGCCGATGCCCGTTCCGCCCACGAGCATTTCGGCAGCGACGATCACCAGCCAGGCGATGCCGATCGAGATGCGCATGCCTGTCAGGATTGTCGGCGCCGCGGCGGGCAGGATAACGAGGAAGGCCGTTTTCAGCTGTCCGAGTTCATGGGTCTTGGCGACGTTGATCCAGTCCTTGCGGACGTTGGCGACGCCGAACGCCGTGTTGATCAGCATCGGCCAGATCGAGCAGATGAAGATGACGAAGATAGCGGACGCCTGGCTGTCCTTGATGACGAACAGCGCCAGCGGCATCCAGGCCAGCGGCGAGATCGGCCGAAGCACCTGAATAAAGGGATCGAGCGCCTTGTAGGCAATCGGCGACATGCCGATCAGGAAGCCGATGGGGATGGCGATGAGGGCGGCCAGGAAGTAACCCGACAGCACCCGGTACAGGGAATAGGCGAGCTGGATGCCGATGCCCTTGTCGTTCGGCCCATTGTCATAGAACGGGTTCGACAGCTCTTTGACCGCCTTTTCTATGACCTGCGAAGGCGGCGGTACGCGTGCCTGTTCGCCACCGCCCCCGGTCAGCATTTCGTATTCGGTGAGTTCGCCTGCGGATTTCACCCCAGGCGTTGCCAGTTCCCATATGCCGAGTATTGCGACCAGCATTGCGATCGACAGCAGGAAGGCTTTTGAATTGTCCGACAGCGCCATCCCGTTCATGAGGCCCGCCCGATCGCAAAGCTCTTCGCGTATTCTTCGGCCTTCTCAGGATCGAAGACTTTTCCCATGATCGTGTAGCTTTGGTAGGTCTTGTCCGGCACCGCCATGCCGAGATCCTTCATGACCTTCGCGCAGTCGCCGGTGAGGTAGACCTTTTCGGCAATGCCCTTGTAATCGATATCGCCTTCGACATAGCCCCAGCGCTTCATCTGGGTGAGGATCCAGACGCCCATCGAATGCCAGGGGAACGGATCGAAATCGATCCGGTCGGGGACGTTCTTCACGTTGCCGAGGCCGTCGGCATACTTGCCGGTCAGCACCTGCTCGATCACCGGCACCGGCTGGTTGAGATAGTTGGCCGGTGCGATGGCGGCGGCGATGTCCTTGCGATTCTCCTGCTTGTGGGCGAACTGCGTTCCATCGACGAGTGCCTTGAGGAGCGCGCCGTAGGTGTTGGGCAGGGTATCGGCGAATTCCTTCGAGCAGGCGAAGGCGCAGCAGGGGTGACCCTCCCAGATTTCCTTCGTCAGGATGTGGATGAAGCCGATCTTCTCCCAGACGGCGCGCTGGTTGAACGGGTCGGGGGAGAGATAGCCGTCGAGGTTGCCGGCACGCAGGTTGGCGACCATCTCCGGCGGCGGCACGACGCGGATCTGGATGTCCTTGTCGGGGTCGAGGCCGGCTTCGGCGACGTAGTAGCGCAGAAGGAAGTTGTGCATCGAGTATTCAAAGGGAACGCCGAACTTGAAACCCTTCCACATCTTCGGGTCGTTCTTGTCCTTGTGGTCGTTGTGAAGAACGATGGCCTGTCCGTTGATGTTCTCCACCGCCGGCATCAGGAACGGCACTTCGGTCGAACCGGCGCCCATGGTGATGGCGAGCGGCATCGGCGTCAGCATGTGGGAGGCGTCGTATTCCTTGTTGAGCGACTTGTCGCGGGCAACCGCCCAGCCGGCCGTCTTGATGACATCGACATCGAGGCCGTACTTCTCGTAGAAGCCGAGCGGCTTTGCCATGATGATCGGCGTGGCGCAGGTAATCGGCACGAAGCCGACTTTCAGCTTGGTTTTTTCCGGCGGTCCGAGCTTGTCGAGGATGGCGGCTTTCGCCTGCTCCATCGGGAACACCGAACCGATGATGCCGGCCAATGTCGACGCCCCGAGCATGGAAGCAAAGCTGCGCCGCGACAGTTCGCTATGGCCGAAGATCGAGCGGACGACGGCGCTCTCGATGGCGCGCTCGAGAATTTCTTCGCTCGATGGGGTAGAATCGAGCGTGCGTTGCGAATATGCCGAAGCATTGTGCGCTCTGGCGTCCTTTTCAGCATGCTCGCCGTGTGCGTGTTGACCATGGTCGGCGCAGGCTTCGCAGCTGCATTTCGATCCGTGACGCAGGTCGCTGGCGCCGTCGTAGGGGTTGCCGAGGCTTTTGCTCACCATCTCAATTACCCTCCTGGAGTAGTTTTCCTGGCGGAGGTGCCGCCAATAGTTAACAGACAGCAACTCGCGTGCCAGTTGCACAAAAACTGAAAATTCTAAGCCCTTTCAACTTCTTGGCCGGACACCGGAACTTTGCCGAGGTTATGCTTTTAAATAATTTATCAAATATCATAGCGTGTGTTATGTAATTCAATAATATGGGTCGGAGCTTCGGCATCGCCCCCGCGTGCGCTCAAGGAGCAATCCATGACGACATTCAGAAAGCCGCAAACGAAAGCCCCGCGCCGGGAACCCGAGCAGCCGGCCTTGCGGCGACTGGCGGCCTGTTTTGGGGCCCACCCCCTGCCGCATCTCCTGATCTCGCCCTTTGAAAATGCCGTGCTGATCGCAAACCGCGCGGCCGAACGGCACTTCGGCATCGATTGCGAGGGGTTTGCCCACGTCAAGTTCAGCGACCTGTTCGAGCAGGATTCGATTGGCTTCCTGCACGTCGCCACACAGCAGGCAATGAGCCAGGGGTTCGCGTGGACCCGGGCATTGCGGCCGGCCGGCGCCAGCGATGCAATCGGCGCGTTGGAACACTGCCTTGTCGCGGAGAAATCCGAGGGCACGCTGCTGATCTTGATGTCCATTCAGGACGTCGATGCGCACGAGAGGCGCAGCATAGACGACGAAGCCGATACCATGCACCGGGCCGGTTTGAGCGAGTGGCGCCGCGCCGAGAGGTTCCTGCGCGAGATCGAGCGCAGGCACCACTTGATCTTGTCGGCGGCCGGCGAAGGCATCTATGGCGTCGACGCGAACGGCATCACGACGTTCGTCAATCCGGCAGCCGAAGCGATGCTGGGTTATCGGGCTGACGAATTGATCGGGCTGGAGATGCACCAGAAGGTCCATCACAAGCATTCCGACGGCTCTCATTATCCCGTCCATGAATGCCCGATCTACAATGCCTTCCGCTCGAACAAGATCACCACTGTCGACGACGAGTGCTTTTGGCGGAAGGACGGCAAGCCGCTGCGTGTCGAGTATACTTCGACACCGCTTCTGGAGAACGGCGAAGCGGCCGGTGCCGTCATCGTGTTTCGCGACATCTCGCAACGAAAGGCAGACGAAGAACGCCTGCGCGGCGCGCTAAGCGAGAATGCCGCGTTGCGCGAGCGGCTCGAAAAGGAGAACGCCTATCTGCAGGAACAGATTCTGACCCAATCGAACCACCATCAGATTCTCGGACGCTCGGAAGCCATCCAGCGCATCATCCGCCAGATCGATGTCGTGGCCGGGACATCTGCCAACGTGCTCATCACCGGCGAAAGCGGGACCGGCAAGGAACTCGTTGCCGGCGCCATCCATCAGGCATCGGCACGCACGGACCGCCCGCTCATCCGGGTCAATTGCGCAGCCGTTCCCCGTGAACTCTTCGAGAGTGAATTTTTCGGCCATGTCCGCGGCTCGTTCTCGGGCGCCATTCGCGACCGCGTCGGTCGTTTCGAACTCGCCGACGGCGGAACGCTGTTCCTTGACGAGGTCGGCGAGATTCCTCTCGAACTGCAATCCAAACTGCTGCGCGTGTTGCAGGAAGGCAGCTTCGAGAGGGTCGGGGAAGAAAAGACACGGCAAGTCGATGTCCGCATCATCGCGGCGACCAACCGCGACCTCAAGGCCGAAGTCGAGCAGGGCCGGTTTCGCGAAGACCTGTTCTTCCGCCTCAACGTGTTTCCGATCGAGTGCTCGCCGCTGCGCCAGCGTCGCGACGACATCCCGCTGCTCGCCCAGCACTTCCTCCGGCTGTCCTGCCAGCGTCTGAACGTGGCCGAACCGCGACTGTCGCGGGCCAATGTCGAAGAGCTTGAGAGATACACCTGGCCCGGCAACGCGCGGGAATTGCAGAACGTCATCGAGCGGGCGGCGATCCTTGCGCGCCAGGGCCGGCTGATGTTCAACCTGCCAGCGGGCCCCAAAGCCAAACAGCCGACGCGCGAGCTGCCTGTTGCGGGGGTCGCCAGCAGGATCCTCACAGCCGCGGAAATGCAGGACCTGGAGGAACGCAATATTCGCGCTGCTCTCAATCTGACGGGTGGCCGCGTCGCGGGCCCCAACGGAGCCGCAGAATTGCTCGCCATGAAGCCGCAAACGCTGTATTCGCGCCTGCGCAAATTGGATTTCGCCGGTTCAAGCTGATTGCCGGCAAAAGCCGAATGCGGGCGCCGCGCCGACTACGCTTGACACCGCCCGCTCGCCGTCAATCGAAATCATGCACTTCGAACAGGCGCGTCTCCACGCTTGACCGCTCCTGCCTGCCCTTGCGCAAGTCGAGCGCACCCGCAGTCATCACCCGCGCCGGCATCCCGGCGACCTCCGTGCGGAACGGACGATGGATATGACCGCAAAAGAGGCCGAGGACTGGTCTGTGCCGGCCGATCACCGCCAAGGTTGCTTCGGCGTTGGCCCTGCTGAGGAATTGAAACGGATCGGGAATGCCGGGAACGTCAAAGGGTGGGTGGTGCATGAAGATGACGGTGGGCTTTGCTCCCCCCGCCGCCAGCAGCCCTTCGAGATCGTCGCGCCTGTCTTCGCAAACATCGCCCTTATTGCTGCCAGCACTTAATGTATCGACACAGACAATTCGCACCGAATAGTCATCGACGGCGTATTGTACGAATGGAAATCCGTTTCGCGGAATGGCCGGTCCGGAAAACGCTTCGACGAACACCTCGCGGTTGTCCTTGTTTCCGGGGAGAACCAACAACGGCGCTTTCAATCTTTGCAGCAGGCGTTTGGCGATTTCATACTCTTCGACCAGTCCGTCGTGCGCGACATCGCCGCTATGGATCACCACCTCGGGAAGCGGATCGAGTGCATTGACTTGATCGACGCAGCGCTGAAGGTCGAGCGCCCGCGAAGGCACACTGAGCGAGATATGCGTATCCGAGATCTGAGCTATCCGCATGCGTACCGGCTGCTTTCCTGAGAGAAGGCATCGCACGCCATGGCCGAGGTTGCGACGCCGGATCGAATTCGTATTGGAACGCATCCCTATCCGAAGTCGGCGCCGTTCGCCAACCCCAACGCCGGCTTCGCCCCGCCACAACCGCGGCAACCGAATTTTCACCGATTATCGCACGACCGAGGCGACCGAATATCCTGTGGCAAACATTATTGAACAAATCTCTTTTCTTATTGATCAAGCTTCGCAACACGCTTGCTTCGAAAACCTCTCGACACTAGGCAAATAATTTCTATCATGGCGGCTGGACGTTTCAGCCTGCTGCGGTAAACAGAAGACTGGAGAAATACCGGTCGGCCGGAGCAGGCTCGAGCGATTTGGGAACGAAACATCAGTGGGGCAATAATGTTCGGCAGCAATCCTTTTGCTGAAGTGTCAGCGCTTATTCCACCCAGTTTCATGCAGGCTTACGTGGTCTTCATGATTCTCCTGGTTGCAGGTGGAACGCTGTATGACGTCTACCACAAGAAAAGTGCCAGGTACTTCTTCGACAACTGGAAGAAATCCAAGAGCCGCGGCACCAGGACAGTCGATAGCTCGGCCATGCGCTCGATCGGCGTGCAGACGGCGATGCACGATGTTCTGGCGTCCGGCGAATTCTGCAACCCCCGCCGCCGCATGGCGCACCTTTTGACCATGTACGGCTTTATCGCCTATGTCCTGGCAACGATCGTGATGGTGTTCTGGTATCCGACGCCCGCGACCCCAACGCCTGCGATCTGGCCGGTTCTGTGGACGCTCGGCGCGCTGGTGGTCTGCGTCGGCGGCTATTGGTTCTGGTTCTTCATCAGGGTCGACGTCGCCGCCGAAGGCAATCACCCGCTGCGCATTGTCCGCGCCGATCTTTTCATCCTGTCGCTGCTTGCAAGCGTCACGTTCGGCCTTCTCTGGGCTTACCTGCAGTCGGTCGGCAGTTCCTGGACGACCCTGTTCCTCGGCCTCTACCTGATCGCCACAACGGTGCTGTTCGGGTCCGTGCCCTGGTCGAAGTTCTCACACATGTTCTTCAAGCCGGCCGCCGCCTTCCAGAAGCGTGTCGCGGTCGCCAACGGCACGCTTGATGGCCTGCCCCCGCCGGCCGACCGCTCGGATCCGGCGACCCGGAACCGGCATTCCATGGAACTTCTGAAGGATGCTCCGCTCGACATGGGACTTGGCATCAAGCGCGAACAGCCGCGCCACTACTGAGCGACAATTCGAAAAAGTCTCGAACGTTAGAAGGATAGCGAATGCCAACCTTTGTTTACATGACGAGGTGTGACGGCTGTGGACATTGCGTCGACATCTGCCCCTCGGACATCATGCACATCGACCCCACCTACCGGCGCGCTTACAACATCGAACCGGACATGTGCTGGGAGTGCTATTCGTGCGTGAAGGCATGCCCCCAGAACGCCATCGACGTGCGCGGCTACGCCGACTTCGCGCCGCTTGGCCACAGCGTCCGCGTGCGCCGCGAGGAGGAGAAGGGTACGATCTCCTGGCGCATCAAGTTCCGCGACGGCCGCGAGAAGAACTTCGTTTCGCCGATCACGACCAAGCCCTGGGGCGAAGGCATTCCCGAGTTGAAGGACGTCGCCGGACCCAACAAGGACATGCGCGACAGCCAGCTTTTGTACAGCGAGCCGAAGTACATTCGCATGGATGAGGGTGACCTGCACACGCTCGAAAGAGCCGGGCTCAAACTGAAACAGGGAGTATATTACTGATGGCGTACAAGACCGTCGTAGAAGATGATATCGACGTTCTTGTCGTTGGCGGCGGACTAGGTGGCACGGGTGCCGCCTGGGAAGCCCGATTCTGGGGCCAGGACAAGAAGATTATCATCGCCGAGAAGGCCAACATCGACCGCTCCGGCGCGGTCGCGCAGGGCCTCTATGCAATCAACTGCTACATGGGCACCCGCTGGGGCGAGAACAATCCCGAGGATCATGTTCGCTACGCCCGCATCGACCTGATGGGCATGGTGCGCGAGGACCTGCTGTTCGACATGGCGCGGCACGTGGATTCCACCGTGCACCAGTTCGAGGATTGGGGCCTGCCGATCATGCGCAACCCGAAAACGGGTTCGTATCTGCGCGAGGGCCGTTGGCAGATAATGATCCACGGCGAGTCCTACAAGCCGATCGTGGCCGAGGCCGCCAAGAAATCCGCAGACAAGGTCTTCAACCGCATCTGCGTCACCCACCTCCTGATGGACAACGCCAAGGAGAACCGTGTCGCCGGCGCGGTCGGCTTCAACGTCCGCACGGGCGACTACCACGTCTTCAAGTCGAAGACCGTCATCGTCGCTGCCGGCGGTGCTTCCAACATCTTCAAGCCGCGCTCGGTCGGCGAAGGTGCCGGACGCGTCTGGTATGCGCCTTGGTCGTCCGGCTCGGCTTACGGTCTCATGATCGATGCCGGCGCCAAGATGACGCAAATGGAAAACCGTATCGTCCTGGCGCGCTTCAAGGACGGCTACGGCCCGGTTGGCGCCTACTTCCTGCATCTGAAGACCTACACCCAGAACGGTCTCGGCGAAGAGTACGAATCCAAGTGGTTCCCGGAACTGCAGAAGATGGTCGGCAAGGAGTACCTCGATCCGGAAGTGTCGCACCGGACTCATCGGCCGATCCCGACCTGTCTGCGCAACCATGCCCTGATCAGCGAAGTGAATGCCGGACGCGGTCCAATCCACATGGTCACCATGCACGCCTTCCAGGATCCTCATCTCGAAGAGGTCGGCTGGGAGAACTTCCTCGGCATGACCGTCGGCCAGGCGGTGCTCTGGGCGGCGACCGACGTCGACCCCAAGAACGAGAACCCTGAATTGACCACGTCGGAGCCCTATGTCATGGGCTCGCATGCGACCGGCGCCGGTGGATGGGCGAGCGGTCCAGAAGACGTCTCTCCGCCGGAATACTTCTGGGGCTATAACCGGATGATGACGGTCGAAGGGCTATTCGGCGCCGGCGACGCCGTGGGCGGCACGCCGCATGCGTTTTCGTCCGGCTCGTTCACCGAAGGCCGCCTGGCAGCCAAGGCCGCGTGCAAGTACATCGATGACGGCAAGGCTCAGGGAATCCGCGTATCCGACGATCAGATCGAACAACGCAAGAAAGAGATCTTCGCGCCGCTCGAACGCTACAAGATCTACCGAAACGAGATCGTCGCGGGCACTGTGAGCCCGAGTTACATCCATCCCAAGCAGGGCCTTGATCGTCTCCAGAAGCTGATGGACGAATATTGCGGCGGCGTAACCGTCAACTACATGACGAACGAAAAGCTGCTGAACATCTGCCTGAAGAAGCTCAACATCATGGAAGAGGATCTTGCGTGTCTGGCCGCCAAGGACCTGCATGAACTGCTGCGCGCCTGGGAACTGAGGCACCGTCACCGGACGGCCGAGTGCGTCACGCATCACACGCTGTTCCGCAAGGAAACCCGCTGGCCCGGCTACTACTACCGCGGCGATGCCATGAAGCTCGACGATGAGAACTGGCATGTTCTGACGGTTTCCCGCCGCGATCCGAAAACGGGTGAGTACACCATGGAGAAGGCGCCCTGCTATCATCTGGTCGATAAGGATGAGGAAAAGCCGGCCGCTGCCGTCGAATTAGTCGGCGCAAGGCAATGAATTGAAGGTTCGGCCTTGAACGTGTTGGAGCGGCAGCCGCTTGCCGCTCCGGCACCTGACCGGACCTATTACTGCCGTCCTGCATCTCCTGGAATTCCGGCCCCGTCCCGCGTTGCCTGCGTTGGGCCGCCACGCGTGGCGTGGAGGATGCGCACAATGACAAAGGCCAACCATGAACATCACCGAAAAGAGCGATGAAGAGATCCTGGCCATTGCCCATCCGATGTGGCGCGATCTCGTCAAGCATTCGAACCAGGGTGACTACGGCGAATTCGTCAAGCACTTCTCGGCTTCGATGATGCTCGCCTTCAATGAAATCGAGGCCGGACGGCAGTTCACGACCAGCGACTTGACCCGCAACCTGTCCGAAGAACTCGATTGCCTTGGGATCATTCGGCGCGGCGAACACGTCACCGTGCTGTATCGCCAGCGCAGCACGAAGAAGCCGGGCGAATGGCTGGGCCGGCTTGTCCTGGGCAATGATGGCGAAGAGGTGAAGATTTTCGGCGCGACGATCTTCTGAGAGTGCGCACCGGCTTCAGCAGGTTTCATGAACGATACAATTCAGGACAACAAGTTCGTCGAGCTCACCTACCAGGTGAGCGACCGCGACACAGGGCAGGTGTTCACCGCCGTCGAGTTCCCTCTGGGCTACGTGCATGGACACAACGACGTGCTGTCACCCCACGTCCTCGAGCAGCTTGAGGGCAAGTCCGCCGGCGACACCATCGCCGTGCCAATCGACTGCACTGAACTGTACGGCCCCCGTGACGAGTCGCTTGTATTCACCGACCGCATCGAGAACGTCCCGGTCGAGTACCGCGAAGTCGGCACCACCATCGTCATGCAGAACGACCAGGGCGAGAACCGGAACTTCATCGTGACGCGCATGGATGGCGACACACTGACGGTGGACGGCAACAACCCGCTATGCGGCCGCCACGTGATCTTCACGCTAAATGTACTGACGGTGCGCGACGCCACGGATCAGGAGATCGCATCGGGCATATCGGAACAGGCAATCGGCGAGATCGACGGCGTGTCCAAGGTGCCGATCTGAGGAACCGCAACTCGCACGGCCACTCATCATCCTACCAAGTCGAATCGGCTCCGAGGCCGGTCGGGCCATGCACATCATGCGCGGGCAGCCAGACCATCGAACTGATGCCCCGCTGCCGAAAGCCCGTGTGTCAGCGCGCCTTCATGAACCCGGAACATGAAGACGTCAGTAGATGCTGTTTCGGCAGAGCTGCTTAGGAAGCCACGCGCCGGCGTTCAACCACCAGCGCGGCAGGTCTTTCAAGGGCGCTTTGGAGTTTGGTATTCGGCCACCTTGTGCGGCGTTTCCCAAATCGTTTCATACCCGACAAAGCCCTTCTCGTTTGGCTTCATCTGGCGAGTTAAATAGAATCTGGTCTTGCCCTCTGGTACGACCACCGGGCCCTTTTGCTCGCTCATGAATCACCTCGAGTTGCGCTGAAGATCATTTGGCTGCCTACCCGGATTTCGGGTTGCGCCTATTGGGTTGGAGCATACAGCCTGACCGCGAGCGAGGAAAGACTTTCGTATGTCGTTCCAGGCGAACGACTGTATCCCGAGGGACGGCTGTATAAATGACCCAACACGAGCATTGCGCACGTCGCCGATTTTCGGTGATATGGCCGCATGTCAGACATATCCTCACCGTCGATTGCCAGCCTTACCACCCGCCTGATCGCCTTCCGCGATGCCCGCGACTGGCGCCAGTTCCATTCGTTGAAAAACCTCGTCGTCTCGCTCAATCTGGAAGCCGCCGAAGTCCTCGAATTGACTCAATGGAAATCGGAAGATCAGTTCGAAGCCGACGTGACAACCCCCGAGACCAACGCCCGGCTCGCCGAAGAGTGTGCCGACGTTCTGCTCTATCTCCTGCTGGTCGCGGAACGTGCTGGCTTCGACCTCAGCAAAGCCGCCGCCGATAAGATCGCCGCCAACGAATTGAAGTACCCGGTCGAAAAGGCCCGCGGCACCGCCAGGAAATACACCGAGCTTTGACACCCCAACTGCAACCGCCCGGTTTCCTCAACCGTCCGTCTGCCCGGCATAGAACCTCTGCAGTATCGCGACGACTTCCGGCCGGCTGAACTCCGGCGGAATGGGGTCGCCGTTTGCCAGCATCTCGCGCTGTTTCGTTCCTGAAATCGAGACCTGGTTTTCCTTGCCGTGCGGACATGTCTTGGCCGTTGCCATGCCATAGCACTTGGTGCAGTAGAACGTGATGCCGATCTTCAGCGCCTTCGTCACCAGCGCACCGTCCCAAAGCTGATCGAAGATTTCCTGCGCGTCGAACGGACCGTAGTAGTCCCCGACACCAGCGTGGTCGCGCCCGACGATCAGATGCGAGCAGCCGAAGTTCTGCCGGATCAGCGCGTGCAGCAGCGCTTCGCGCGGGCCCCCATAGCGCATCTCGATAGGGTAGCCGGCCTGGATGACGGTCCCCGGCACGAAATAGTTGTCGATCATCGCCTGGATGGCTTCGGTGCGCACGCTCGCTGGAATATCGCCAGCCTTGAGCTTGCCCAGCACCTGGTGAATGAAGACGCCGTCCGTCACCTCGACGGCGATCTTGGCGAGGTGCTCATGGCTGCGATGCATCGGATTGCGCGTTTGAAACGCGGCCACCTGCGACCAGCCGCGTTCCTTGAACATCTCGCGCGACTGCGCGGGGTGGATATAAAGGTCAGGATACTCCGCCGGGTATTCGCCCTCGGAAACGACGATCACGTGCCCGGCAAGGTTTACGTCGCCCTGTTCCATCACCTTCTGCACGCCCGGATGCGCGATGTCGGTCGTCCGGTAGACGTTCTGGCACTCGTATGCCTTGTCGATTTTGTATTTCTCCCCGACCATCAAGATCCCCATGATCTCGCCGGTCTCACCATCGGCCAAGGCGACTTCTTCTCCAATCCCGATGCCGTCGGCGGTGTCTACGTCCGTCGACAACGTGATCGGGATCGGCCAGAACGTCCCGCTGTTGAGTTTCATGTCGGCACACACGCCGCGCCAGTCCGCTTCGCTCATGAAGCCGTCGAGCGGCGTATACGCGCCCATGCCCAGCATCAGGAGATCGGACACCTCCCGGCTGGTCAGTTTGACGCGTTTGAGACTGGCCGCACGACGCGCCGCGCCAGCGCGCTCGGCTTTCGCCAGAAGCAGCGGTTTGAGCGTGGCCGAGCCATGCGGCGGCACCAATTCGGACATTTCATCTTCCCCAGTTTGTCGGCCATTTTTTACGGCCCATCGCCAACCCACGCGGTGGATTCTGCCGACAGGCCAAACGGTCTTGGTTTTTCAACTTACGTTCAGAAGGCGAACGGCGGCAGCGACTCGAGAACCTTGTCGACTTCGGGACGCACCTGCTTGCGGTAGGCGCGCTGGTGATGGGGAATGTCATGCTTCGCCATATAGCCGCGAACTTCCTCGTTGCTCCAGCGCGTCAGGGCATCGACCCGGACGAGCCGGCCTTCCACATCGACCCTGTGCTGGACATGCGCGGGACGCTTTACATGGTAGGCTGCGCTGATCCAGCAGTCGTAGGGCGCCAGCGTATCGTTGAGATGCATAAGCTCGAACGAACGCCCGGTGCTGTTCTCGTTTTCGACCCACATTCGTTCACAGTGCGAGCAGTCGTTTTTCAGCGGCTTTGCCTCGCGGCCGATCGAGATGGTGATGTTCGTCAGCCCGAAGCGGGCGACGATATCGTCTTGAAACGTCTGGCTGTCGGGAAAGAATTTACCTGGGCGGCAGAAGACCACCGGCGTCGCAGGGTCGATCTGCGAAACCATGTGGAGCACCACGAGGCTGCGGTTCCTCAGCGAGGCCGTAACCACCGTCTTGCCGGGAAACCGATCCTCGATCAGATACCTCAGCATGCCAACGGTATTGTGGCTGGCGGTCACCGCTCGGACCCCACTGAGAAGTGGCATTAGAATATTTCCTGTAGCGTTGCCTGTTCGGTGACATTAGTGCGCAATCGGTCCCGGTGTGTCGCCTCAATTCAAACTATCATATTATCGAATATGTTTATTTTCACGTTACCCGAAGATCTACCCCAGCCGTCTCGACGCCACACAAAAGCGCAGTGCGATAAGGGTCGGTTACGAGCGGCTATGCCACCCCGAGCACCGCGCGCCAAACGAGCCCCTCGCGCGTCCCCGCCCGAGGCCGGTATTCGCATCCAACCCAGCCTTCGTAACCGGTCGCGTCGATCGCGGCGAACACCGCCCGGTAATCGAGGTCACCCGCATCCGGCTCGCCGCGGTCGCCCGGACTGGCGATCTGGTAATGCGCCGTGAGATCGGCGAACGCGGCGATCGCCGACATGGTATCGCCCTCCTCGACCTCTCGATGATAGCAATCGAATTGCAGACCGACATCTTCGGTTCCGACGGCCTCGATGATGCGGCGCGCCTGAACCGTGCGATGCACGAGGTAGCCCGGCATGTCCGTGCGGTTGATCGGCTCGCATAGAAGCTTCACACCATAGTCGGCCGCAATGAGCGAAGCCCGCCGCAGATTGCCGATCAGCGTCGCCTCGTTGGCGCCCTGCGCCTCAAGCCCCGCCATCGCGTGAAGCCGGCGGCAGCCGAGGACTTCCGCATAGCCCAGCGCCTGCGCAAGGCGCCGCGCGAATTCTTGTTCACGCCCCGGGACCCCGGCAAGCCCCCGCTCGCCTGCTTCCCAGTCTCCCGGCCAGATGTTGAACAGCGCCACTTCGAGCCCGTTGTCGCGCGCCAGCGAAGCGAGCAATGCGGCTGGTTCGTCATAGGGAAACAGGAACTCGACGCCCTCGAACCCGGCATCCGCCGCCGCCTTGAAGCGTTCCCGGAACGGCAATTCGGTGAAAAGAAAGCTGAGGTTGGCGCTGAAGCGCGGCATGTCCGCAATCCTCGAATACAAAGCTGACGCGTCTGGCGCAAAAGACGGCCTGCGCAATTTTCCACCTCAGCCCGGATCCGGCTTCCCCTGCCGCATCCGCTTGACGTCGGAGCGATGCGTCTTGGCTTTGAGCCGCCGCTCCTTCGAGGCCCGCGATGGCCGAGTCGCTATCCGCCGCTTCGGCTCGACCAAGGCCTTCTGGATCATCTCGATCAGCCGATCACGTGCATCGGCCCGGTTGCGCTCCTGCGTGCGGAAGCGCTCGGCCCGGATGATGATCACGCCCTCGTCGGTCAATCGCGACCCGGCGAGTCTTTCCAGACGCGCGCGCGCTCGCGGCAAAATCGCATCGCAGCCGGCAAGGTCGAAGCGCAGTTCCACCGCCGTCGACACCTTGTTGACGTTCTGCCCGCCAGGCCCCGACGCGCGCACGAACCGTTCCTGCAGCAGGTCGTCGTCGATATTCAGCGTTTCATTGATCTCAAGGGCCATGGTCTCAGCTCAGCTCCGCGCCAGTCCCCGATAGGCGCCGCGAAAATAAATCAGCGGCTCCCCCGCTTCGCGCCGCCGCCCGGCAACGACGCGGCCGATGAAGATCGAATGCGTCGAAAACGTATGGCTTTCAAGCAGCCGGCAATCGACGCTGGACAGCGCGTCGGCCAACACCGGGGCACCCGTCACCAGGGTGTCCCAGGCCCCGCCCGCAAAACGATGCTCGCCATCGATCCCGCGGCGGCCGGCGAAACACTCCGCCAATTCCTCATGCTCGCTCGCCAGGAAATTGACGCTGAACACGCCCCGGTCGCAAAGGATGTTATGCGCCTGCGTCGCCCGGCCCACGCACACCAGAAGTTTCGGCGGCGCATCCGACAACGAGGCGACCGAGGTCGCCGTCAGGCCGACCCGCGACCCGACTTCTCCCGTTGCGACGACCGACACACCGGCAGCCTGATGGCGCATCAGTTGCCGGTACAGGGTCCCATCGAACCCGTCCTCGAACTCTTCCGGCAACCGTTCGAATTTCAAATCTCGCATCCTTCTTTACACGCGCACTTAAGGCTCAGTCCCTGCAGAGGTGCCTGAGGTAAGCACTTCTGCGTCATCGTCGAAGCATTGGAGATATAGTGGCAGTCCGGCCGCAAAGCGATGCTCGAAGTTGATTCTGACTTGGAACGACCACGGTCGGACTCTTTCGACGTCGTTTCTTCGAGGCAGCAAACGACACCGGAGAAACCCGCACGGTTTCATACCGGCCTTTTCGGCCAATCGTCTTTCCATTCTCACGCACGCACCCTGCCACGCAGGTCCCGTAGCATCTCACGCGCCGCATTGCGCCCCGGCAGCCCCGTCACCCCGCCACCCGGATGAGCGCCTGCTCCGCACAGATATAAGCCTTCGACCGGCATCCGGTAGTCCGCGTATCCGAGCACCGGCCGCGCCGAGAAAAGTTGGTCGAGCCCCATTTGGCCATGGAAGATGTCGCCGTCGACGAGACCGAACTTCTCCTCAAGATCGAGCGGCGAGAGAACCTGCCGGGCAATCACGCTGCGAGCGAAGTTGGGCGCATGCTTTGCCACCGTATCGATCACAACGTCCGCGAATTTCTCGCGCTCGCTTGGGTCGGCCCAAGTCCGCCCGCCGGGCAGATGTGGCGCGACATGCTGGACGAAGAGGCTGGCCACATGCCGCCCTTGCGGTGCCAACGTCGCATCAAGCGTCGATGGGATCAGCATCTCGACGACCGGTTCGCGCGACCAGCCAGACAGCTTCGCATCGAGATAGGCCCGCTCCAGGTAATCGAGCGTCGGCCCGATGACGATGCCGGCGCCATGATGAGCCCCGGTCCCCGCGCCAAGTGACGGAAAGCACGTGAAGTCCGGCAGTTCGCACAACGCGACGTTCATGCGGAAGGTGCCGGACCCGGTTTTCTGGTTCAGGAACGCGCCGCGAACCTCTTCGTCCACCGCGCCAGCCGGCACCAGATCGCGGAACAGCAACTTCGGCCCAACGTTCGCCGCGACCGCACGCGCACGCACCACTTCGCCGCTTTCGAGGCGCACGCCGCTCGCACGGCCATTCTCGATGACGACTTCATCGACTGGAGCATCGGTGCGGATTTCCGCCCCAGCCTCCCTTGCTGCCGCCGCCATCGCCTGCGTGATCGCGCCCATCCCGCCAACCGCATGGCCCCACACCCCGGTCTTGCCGTTCACCTCGCCGAAACAGTGATGCAACAGCACATAGGCCGTTCCAGGCGTCGACGGCGACGCGTAGGCCCCGACGATCCCATCGAAAGCGAACGCGCCCTTCACCACCTCGCTCTCGAACCAGCCGGACAGGAAATCCGCAGCACTCTTGGTGAAAAGATCGAGCAGCAGCCGTTTGTCGGAAAGCCCGAGCCCGGCCAGCCTGCCACCGAGACCGGCATGCCGGATCGCCTCGATCCAGCCGGACCCGGCATTCGGCGGCGTACGCGAGGCGAGGTCCCGCAGCAAACCGGCAGCCCGCTCGAGTGCCGCTTCATAGCCGGGAAGCCGCTCCGCATCGCGCGCCGAGAAGGCGGCGATCGCCTGCTGTCGCGCCGCCAGCCCATAAGGCATCAGCAGATAGCGCGTCTCATCGACCGGCCAGAAGTTCGCCACCGGCCGCTCGACGATCCGAAGACCGTGCCGGGCCAGCTGCAATTCACGGATGATCCCTGGATTGAGAAGACTGACGGTGTAGGAGGCGACCGAATTGCGGAAACCTGGGTGGAACGTTTCCGTCACAGCCGCTCCGCCGACGATATCGCGGCGTTCCAGAACGACGACGCTCCTGCCCCCGCGCGCCAGATAGGCCGCAGCCGTCAGGCCGTTGTGCCCACCCCCGATGATTGCGACGTCGTAAGCGGCGGCTGGCTGAGACATCGTTACGTGACACCTGAAAGTCGAAGCGTCTCGATTTGTGACGCCGCTTAAAGCTTCTGTTCCAATGCGCCGCAATCCTTTGGATGCGACCCTTCGCATTCAGATTTCATTTACCTGTTCAACCGCAATCTGACCTGAGGAGATCCAGAACCAAAGGCTTTCCAGATGAGGACCTCGGTGAAGATGATAGCGCCGCTCGCTCTTGACGCCGCAACGGCCCGCTCCGAGACCCGCTATTCGGCAGCCAAACTGACGGGACTTGTCCTGATTGCGCTGTTGCCGGCCCTGTTCTGGACTGCGGTCCTGGCACTCGTCTCGAACGCCATCGGCCTGGCGCTGTCATCGGCCGCGCTCATCGTCACCGCTGCGGCGATCGCGCTCTTCCTGACTGTCGTCTATGCAGCACTCGCCACCGGCGCCGGTAGCGAATAAGCCGGACCGCGCCGGAAATAACCGGCGCCTCAACTGCCCCAGCCGCACTGCAACCTGCGGCACTTGCCCGACTTCGCACCGATCCGGCACGAGGAGACGACGAAGCGGCAGCTGCGGCAGCTATAGGATGACACACAGCCACGATAGCGCCCGCCGCGGGCAAAGTTGCAGGTCGTGACCGTCTGGCAATCCCTGCCGGGATCGATAACTCCGCCCGGTCCTTCCTGCGCCAACGCTTTGCCGGCCGAAATTGCCGTAAGTCCGGCAAAAAGGCTGGCAATCAATACTCTTTGCATAACACCTCTCCCGCATAACGCCCGGCTGCCACCGGCCCGTCATGAGCCGCTTTGCATGCACGTACGCGATCGCGAGGTTCCGCCAGTCCAACGGACCGTGCAACCCTTCAGCGGTGTTATGGTGGACTGAAGCCCGTGGGATGTGGGCTGCATGCAACGGCGGCAGGCGCCGCTGCCCCCGTCAATTCCGTCCGCGAGCCTTATTCGGCTGTGGCCTTGCTGCCCGGCTGAACAAGTTGCATGTAGTCCTTCAGCAGCGCTTCGCTGATCGTCGCCGGCGTGAAACGGTACTCGCCTATCTCGGAAACCGGCGTCACTTCAGCGGCCGTCCCGGTGATGAAGCACTCGCTGAAATCGCCGAGTTCTTCCGGCATGATGACCCGCTCGACGACTTCGTAGCCGCGCGCCTTGGCAAGCCCGATCACGGTTCGCCGCGTAATCCCGTCGAGGAAGCAGTCCGGAACCGGCGTGTGGATGACGCCGTCCTTGACGAAGAACACGTTGGCGCCCGTGCATTCGGCAACCCGGCCGCGATAGTCGAGCATCAATGCGTCCGCGAAGCCGGCCCGCTCTGCCCTGTGCTTCTCGATCGTGCAGATCATGTAGAGACCGGCAGCCTTCGCCTTGCATGGCGCGGTCGCAGGATCGGGGCGCCGATAGGTCGCGAACGCCAGACGCAGCCCCTTGAGCCGCTGCTCCATGGGGAAATACGAACCCCAGTCCCAGGCGGCGATCGCAAGGTGGATCTTGTTGTTCTGCGCCGAAACGCCCATCTGTTCGCTGCCGCGCCAAGCGATCGGACGCACGTAGGCATCGGTCAGCTTGTTGGCGGCGATGACGTCTCGGCATGCCGCGTCGATCTCTTCGACCGAATAGGGGACCTCGAAATCGATGATGCGGGCGCCTTCGATCAGGCGTTGTGAATGGTCGCTGAGCTTGAAGATTTCGCCGCCATAGCAGCGCTCGCCTTCGAAAACCGCGCTGCCGTAGTGCAGGGCATGGGTCAACAGGTGCAGCTTGGCATCGCGCCACGCCACCATCTCGCCGTCGAACCAGATCACACCGTCACGCTCATCGAAGGGAATGAGACTGGCCATAGGCAGGTCCTTTGGGTTTTAGATGAGCGCGCTGGCGCCCCGCGAGGTGTTATGTTGCCCGGCGGTCGAAACCGAAACAACAGGAATGTCCGAGGACTGGTCCGCCGCACAAAGGCCCGTTCGACATGGCTGACACGAGCATTTTGGCGCACAAACACGTTGCCAATCCCTATCAATGCGCGCAAAATATGTCAACAACGCTGACGTAAATCCATCGGCCCGCGAGCGCATGAAATCCGATAGCCCATCAGACAAGGTTGCACCAGCCGACAACGCCACACGGGCACGCCCCCCCGACGACCGCGAAGACCTCCTTGTCTGCATCGAACTGCTGTTCTTCGCCTACCGCGATTTCACCGGCGATCCCGATGCAATCCTGGAGCGTTACCGGTTTGGCCGCGCCCACCACCGCGTCTTGCATTTCGTCAGCCGTAATCCGGGACTTCGCGTCGCCGATTTGTTGGATATACTGAAAATCACCAAGCAATCCCTGGCCCGCGTCCTGAAGCAACTCGTTGATCAAGGCTACGTCGTTCAGAAGGCCGGGCTGACGGATCGTCGCGAACGCCTGTTGTACGTCACGGACAAAGGACAGTCGTTATCCGGCCAACTGGCCGAGTTGCAGATCGCCCGGTTGCGCGAAGCCTTTCGCGCTGCGGGCCCCGAAGCAGAGGAATCGGTCCGCCGCTTTCTTTTTGCCATGATTGGCGAAGACCAGAGGCCGGCCGTCTCCCATATGATAGGTGGACCACAAGGCATTTCACGACCGGGCAACGAAGAACAACAGTAGAAGACTATTTTCCAGGGAGGGTTGACGACATGACCGCAGTCCCGACCGCCGCGAGTCCGGACCCGATCGCAGACGACGCACCCCACATCCTCGTCGTCGACGACGATCAGCGCATCCGCGACCTGCTCGCGCGCTACCTGGTGCAGAACGGTTACCGGGTGACGACGGCCCCCGATGTCGCCAACGCCCGCGCTTCGATGCGCGGCCTCGCCTTCGACCTGATCCTGCTCGACTGGATGATGCCAGGCGAATCCGGCATCGATCTTGCCCGCGAACTGACCGGTCGTTCCGACGTCCCCGTCTGCATGCTCACGGCGCGCACCGACCCCGACGAACGCGTCATGGGCCTTGAAGCCGGCGTCGAGGATTTCATTCATAAGCCCTTCGAACCCCGCGAACTGCTGCTCCGCCTGCGCAACATCCTCCGCCGCGGTCACGCTGTTAATGGCAATTGCGAAGAGATCCGCATGGGTGCGTTCGTATTCCACATCACGCGTGGCGAACTCAAACGCGGCGACGAATCGATCAAGCTGACCGAACGCGAGCGCGAACTGCTGCGCCAATTCGCCAGCAAGCAAGGGCAGCCGATACCGCGCTACGAGCTTTCGAGTGACGATTCGACCGGCAGCGAGCGCGCCATCGATGTTCAGATCAACCGCCTTCGCCGGAAAATCGAGACGGATCCGTCCAATCCAGTCTATCTTCAAACCGTGCGCGGCAAGGGCTATATCCTCTACGTTGACTGAAGCGACGCCAGCCCGCCACCTCCTGGAAACCGCACGCCTTGCCGACGTGTGATGGCAACAACGCATCGTCATATGCCGGTAACAAGGGGGAGCCCCGAATGGCATTACTCGGCCAGTCATCAGGCGCTACGAGCATCCGCTTGGGCATGCGCCGGCTGCTGGCCGGTGTCGCGAAGGCGGTGACCTTCGTCCAATCGGAAGGCATGCGGCTCGTCTCCGAGCTTCTGCCCAAGGGTCTCTACGCCCGCGCCCTCATCATCATCATCGCACCCATCGTCGTCCTCGAAGGGGTCGTCGCCTTCGTCTTCATGGAACGCCACTGGCAGGCCGTCACTTCACGCTTGTCGGAAGCGACCGCCCGCGACATCGCAGCCCTCATTTCCGTCTACGAGCAGAACCCCTCCGAGGAAAGCGCCAGCAAACTGATCGAGATGGCGCGCGAAAAGCTCAATTTGCAGATGTCGATCCTCAAGCAGGGTGACTTGCCCCCCGCCCGCCCAAAACCGTTCTTCGATCTTCTCGACCGCGAACTGTCCCGCCAGATCGCGACCCAGGTGAGCAGCCCGTATTGGATCGACACGGTCGGCCAATCCCACCTCGTCGAGATCCGCGTCAAGCATAAGGACGAAATCCTGCGCTTCGTCGCCCGCCGCTCGCAGACCTACGCTTCGAATTCGGAGATCTTCCTCGTCTGGATGGTCGGCTCATCGGTCATCCTGCTGACGGTCGCCATCATGTTCCTCAGAAACCAGATCCGGCCGATCCTGCGGCTGGCTGAAGCCGCCGACGCTTTCGGCAAGGGCCGGCCGGAGCCCCCGGACTTCAAGCCGCGCGGCGCACGCGAAGTCCGCCAGGCGGCCCAGGCATTTTTGGAAATGAAGGAACGCATCACCACCCACGTCGAGCAGCGCACCACCATGCTCGCGGGCGTCAGCCACGACCTGCGCACCGTGCTGACCCGCTTCAAGCTCCAGCTCGCACTTCTCGAAGATACCCCCGAAGCGATCTCGCTGCGCGGCGACGTCTCCGAAATGCAGCATATGCTGGAAGACTATCTGGCCTTTGCCAAGGGCCACGGCGGCGAAGAGGCAAAGCCGGTCAAGCTCAAGGACCTGCTGAACGAAATCCTCGACGAAGCTGCCGTTCTCGGCGTCGACGTGCAGCTTAAGACCCGCCAGCGCAAGGACATCGTCGTTCCCTTGAAGCGTCACGCCTTCAAGCGCGCCGTCAGCAACCTCGTCTCGAATGCCGCCCGCTTTGGTGAAACGGTCGTTATCCGCGCGGCCACCGAACGGCGCAGACTCCGCATCGAAGTCGACGACGACGGCCCCGGCATTCCGCCGGAAGAACGCAACCACGTCTTCGAGCCGTTCTACCGTCTCGACGTCGCCCGCAATCAGGACAAGGGAAACACCGGTCTCGGTCTTGCCATTGCGCGCGACATTGCCCGCAGCCACGGCGGCGACATCACGCTGGGCGAAAGTTCCATGGGCGGCCTGCGCGCGATCATTTCGATCCCGCTGTAGGCGCACACGACCACTTGATTTCACAGATGTCCGCGGGCCGTCAACCCGCGGGCGGCGCTCCGGCGTTGCCCGGCCCAGCGACCGTCGCATCGCCGAATTCATCGCCGCTTTCGGGCGTCTCCCGCGGCTTTGACGAGCGCAGCCCCGAACGCAGCACATCCTTCAACCGCCGCGCCGCACCGAGCGCGCTATCGAGCCCTGCCATCACGGACTCGCCGCTGCGCAGTCTGCGATCGAGCACAGCCATCGTGCGCGCCAGCCCCGGATCGTCATCTTCCAGCCACGTGCGCAACACCGAAGCGTAGGCCGATGCCAGCCCGGCGGTGCGCATGGCCCCGGCCGGCCCGTCTGAATCGATTCCCGCCGCCTGCAGCATCCACGCCTGCGAGGAAAGCATCGGCCGCATCAGCGCTAGTTCGATTTCGCCCGAACCCGCAATCGAACGCAGAGCCGTTTTAAAGGGCTCCAGCACGTCAAAGCGGGCCATGATCACCTCGAACAGCGCATCGCGCCGAGACTCGCCTTCCTGCGGCGCCGGCGCCTTCAACAGCACTTCCTTGTCGACAAGGCGGACGAACGCCTTCAGGACATCCGACTTCGAGGAGAAAGTATCGCTCAACTCGGCAAGGTTCATGCCTGCCGCCTCGGCGATATGGCGCAGCGACACGTCCTGCCAGGGCTTTTCGGCTGCAAGCCGCAGCGCCGCCGCGACAATGCGGCCTTCCGCCGATCCCATATCGATCATCATGGCAACTCCATTCATGTGCTCATCTTACAGTTAAGCGTTGTTGACTTGGATTGCCACAAGGCGGCCTGTCGCGGGTACGTAAAACCGCGCCATTCCCCACACGCATCCGCACCACCTTCGCGGCGGATCACAGAATATGAGACCGCCCGGCGCCAAACCCTCCCAGCGTCGTCATCCCGGCGAAGGCCGGGATCCGCCCACGTTTCCGAATGGCGACTCGCTTTCCTGATCGGGGGACATATGAAGCAGCGGTCCTCAGCCGGCAATCGCGGCGAAGAACGGCCGGCGACCGCTGTTCCTTGAACCTTGGCCGGATCCCCGCCTGCGCGGGGATGACGGATGCGGGTGGCCATGCGCGGGCGTTCGACCGGCGCGGGTGCCTTATCCCACACGACGCCCCTGTCATCACGAGTTCCCGCACCATCACCGGCTTGCCGGGTGTTGGGTGAAGTGCCGAGCATGTTTAAACAACCTCAGGCGACTTTGGCCTTGCCGTAGCTGCGCGCATCGTAGTTCAGCACCGGCGCCAGCCAGCGTTCGGCCTCCGCGACCGTCCAGCCCTTGCGCGCCGCATAGTCTTCGACCTGATCGCGTTCGATTTTGCCGACCCCGAAGTAATGGCTGTCGGGATGCGAGAAGTAGAGCCCGGAGACCGACGAACCCGGCCACATGGCAAAGCTCTCGGTCAGCTCGATGCCGGCCTTCGCCTTGACGTCCATGAGACGCCACAACGTCGCCTTCTCGGTGTGATCGGGCTGGGCGGGATACCCGGGGGCCGGACGGATACCTTTGTAGGTCTCCGTAATGAGTTCGTCGCAGGACAGCCTTTCGTCCTTTGCGTAACCCCAGAATTCCTTGCGCACGCGCTCGTGCATGCGTTCGGCGAAGGCTTCCGCCAGCCGGTCGGCGAGCGCCTTGAACATGATGCGCCCGTAGTCGTCGGTCTTCTTGAAGTGGGCTTCGATGGCTTCTTCTTCGCCATGCCCCGTGGTCACCGCGAACCCGCCGATGTAATCGCCAACACCGCTTTCCTTGGGCGCGATGAAATCGGCAAGCGCAGTATGCGCGCGACCGCGATTATGGTCGCGTGCGATCTGCTGGCGCAACGTGTGCAGCATCGCCAGTTGCGAGTGGCGCGGCTCCCCGGTGTAGACTTCGATGTCGTCGCCGAGCGAATTGGCCGGCCAGAAGCCGATGACGGCCTTCGCCGACAACCACTTCCCCTTGACCATTTTGTCGAGCAGATCCTGCGCGTCCTTCAACAGTTTGCGCGCTTCCGGCCCGACTACGTTGTCGTCGAGGATCGTCGGATATCGCCCGCGCAGTTCCCACGTCGAGAAGAACGGTGTCCAATCGATGTAGGGCACAAGTTCGGCCAGATCGTAGCTCTCGAATTCGCGCGCGCCAAAGAAGGTCGGCTTCGGCGGCGTATAGCGGTCCCATTCGATGTCGAACTTGTTCTCGCGCGCTTGCTCGATCGAGATGCGCTTCTTCTTGGCGTCGCCGGCAAGATGGGCTTCGCGAACCTTGACGTACTCCGCCCTGATGCCATTGACGTAATCCTCGCTGTCGGTCTCGGAGAGCAGCTTCGAGACGACGCCGACCGCGCGGCTCGCATCGAGGACATGGATGGCCTGGTTCGCCGAATAGTTCGGCGCGATCTTCACCGCCGTGTGTACCCGGCTCGTCGTCGCCCCGCCGATCAGGAGGGGAATGTCGAAGCCTTCGCGGTCCATCTCGGCGGCAACGAAGCACATCTCGTCGAGCGACGGCGTGATAAGGCCCGACAGGCCGATGATGTCGACCTTCTCGCGCTTCGCCGTCTCGAGGATTTTGGCTGCCGGCACCATGACTCCAAGGTCGATCACCTCGTAGTTGTTGCACTGCAGGACCACGCCGACGATGTTCTTGCCGATATCGTGTACGTCGCCTTTCACGGTCGCCATCAGGATCTTGCCTGCCGCCGGCTGGTCGACAATGCCCATCTCCTCCTTTTCCTTTTCGAGGTAGGGCTGCAGATAGGCGACCGCCTGCTTCATCACGCGCGCCGACTTGACGACCTGAGGCAGGAACATCTTGCCGGCCCCGAACAGATCGCCGACGACGTTCATGCCGGTCATCAGCGGGCCTTCGATGACGTGCAGCGGACGCTCGACGGTGTGACGCGCCTCTTCCGTGTCTTCCTCGATGAAATCGTTGATGCCGTGCACCAGCGAATAGGTCAGCCGTTCCTGCACCGGGCTTTCGCGCCACGACAGATCCTTTTCGCGCGCTTTCGCCCCACCGCCGGCCTTGAACCGCTCGGCCGCTTCCAACAGCCGGTCGGTTGCATCGCTGCGCCGGTTGAGGATGACGTCCTCGACGAGTTCGCGCAGGTCGGCGGGAATATCGTCGTAGACGGTCAACTGACCGGCGTTGACGATGCCCATGTCCATCCCGGCCTGGATTGCGTGATAGAGGAACACCGAGTGCATGGCTTCGCGCACCGGTTCGTTGCCGCGAAACGAGAACGACAGGTTCGAGACGCCGCCCGAAACGTGCGTCAGCGGCATTTCTTGCTTGATCCGCCGCGTCGCCTCGATGAACGCCACGCCATAGTTGTTGTGTTCCTCGATGCCGGTTGCCACCGCGAAGATGTTGGGGTCGAAGATGATGTCTTCCGGCGGAAAGCCGACCTTTTCCGTGAGCAGCTTATAGGCGCGATGACAGATCTCGAACTTCTGTTCAGCCGTCTCCGCCTGACCCTGTTCGTTGAACGCCATGACGACGACGGCGGCCCCGTACCGGCGCACCTTGCGCGCCTGTTCCAGGAACGGCCCCTCGCCCTCCTTCATCGAGATCGAATTGACGATGGCCTTGCCCTGCACGCACTTGAGGCCGGCTTCGATCACCGACCATTTCGACGAGTCGATCATGATCGGCACGCGCGCGATATCCGGCTCCGCGGCGATCAGGTTGAGAAACGTCTGCATCGCGTTCTCGGAATCGAGCAGGCCCTCGTCCATGTTGACGTCGATGATTTGCGCGCCGTTCTCGACTTGGCTGCGCGCGATATCGAGCGCGGCGTCGTAGTCGTTCGCCTCGATCAGCTTGCGGAACTTTGCCGAGCCGGTGACGTTGGTGCGCTCCCCGACGTTGATGAAGCTCATCGCGGCAGAGCGCTCGGGCGCCTCGTTGTTGTTATTCTCCGAAGTGGTGGTCATGTCGTCCCCGACTCATACGGTTTGATTGCATTTGCGCTGTTTGGTTCACGGCAGGAGCGCCCGGTCACCCCGCCACGAACGGCTCCAATCCCGACAACCGCATCTTGGGTGCGATTTCAGGCAGCTTGCGCGGCTTGAACTTCTCGACGTGTTCGCGGATGTGGGCGATGTGGTCGGGCGTCGATCCGCAGCAGCCGCCGACGATGTTGAGCAGGCCGTCTTCCGCCCAGGGCTGGATCTGGCACGCCATGTCGTGCGGCGTTTCATCGTATTCGCCCATTTCGTTGGGCAGGCCCGCATTCGGATAGGCCGAGACGTAGACGTCGGCGACATGCGACAGGTCGGCGATGTAGGGGCGCATCAGTTCGGCGCCCAACGCGCAGTTGAGCCCGATCGAGAACGGTTTCAGGTGCCGCATCGAATACCAGAAGGCTTCCGCCGTCTGCCCCGACAACGTCCGTCCCGAACGGTCGGTGATCGTGCCGGAAATCATGATCGGCAGTTCGAGGTCCTCTTCCTCGAATACCGAAAGCGTCGCGAAACCGGCCGCCTTCGCATTGAGCGTGTCGAAGATCGTCTCGATCATGATGATGTCGACGCCGCCGTCCATCAGGCCGCGCACCTGCTCGCAGTAGGCTTCGCGCAGTGCATCGAAGCTGGTGTTGCGGAAACCGGGATTGTTGACGTCTGGCGAAAGCGACGCCGTGCGATTGGTCGGTCCGACCGCCCCGCACACGAAACGCGGCTTGCTGGGTGTCAGCTTAGAATACTTGTCCGCAGCCGCCCGCGCGAGTTTCGCAGCTTCGAGATTGATCTCGTAGGACAGCTCCTCCATGTGATAGTCGGCCATGGAGATGCGCTGCGCGTTGAAGGTATTTGTCTCGATCATGTCGGCGCCGGCTTCGAGATACTCCTCGTGGATGTCCTGGATCATCTGCGGCTGCGTCAGCGACAACAGATCGTTGTTGCCCTGCACATCGGAGGCCCAATCCTTGAAGCGCTCGCCGCGATAATCGGATTCGGACGGTCTATGCTTCTGGATCATCGTTCCCATCGCGCCGTCGATGATGAGAATGCGCCTTTTCGCAGCCTCGTGCAGCTGGTCCCAGCTCGGCTTTCTTTTCATGTTGTTCACTCGCTTGACTTGGGGTGGCCGCTGTTGAAGCGGCGCTGCCGGGTTTATGCCGCGTTGGCCGACGCTTGGGTGCTGGCGGCTAGTGGCCGGATTCCCAGCATATGACAGATGGCATAGACGAGATCGGCCCGATTGAGTGTGTAGAAATGGAACTGTTTCACGCCATGGTCGGCGAGCAGCATGACCTGCTCGGTGGCAACCGCCGCCGCGACGAGATGCGTAGTCGTCGAATCGTTTTCGAGCCCCTCGAAACGCCGCCGCAGCCAGGCCGGGATCGACGCACCCGTCCTGCCAGCGAAGTTTGCCACCTGCGGGAAATTGTGGATCGGAATGATGCCCGGGGTCACCGGAACCCAGATGCCGGCCGCACGCACCCGCTCCAGGTAGCGCAGATAGAGCTCCTGATCGAACACGAACTGCGTGATGATCCTGTCGGCGCCGTTGTCGATCTTGGCCTTGAGATTGTCGAGATCGGTTTCTTCGGAGCCGCTTTCGGGATGCATTTCCGGATAACCCGCCACCGAGATTTCAAAGGGCGCGATCTCCTTCAGGCCCTTCGTCAATTCGGCGGCATTCGCATAGCCGCCCGGGGTCGGCGCATAGCTTTCGCCCACACCGGCTGCCGGATCGCCGCGCAGCGCCACGATATGGCGGACGCCCGCAGCCCAGTAGGCCTGCGCCACCTCGTTGACCTCTGCCATTGTCGCATCGACGCAGGTGAGATGAGCCGCCGGCTTCAGGCTGGTTTCCTTGACGATGCGCGCCACCGTGTTGTGTGTGCGCTCACGCGTCGACCCGCCCGCCCCGTAGGTCACGGACACGAACTCGGGATGCATCGGCTCGAGCCGCCGGATCGACTTCCACAGCGTCTCCTCCATGGCGTCGGTCTTGGGTGGAAAGAACTCGAACGAAACTTCGATCTCGCCTTCGCCAAGCAGTCGGCTCTTGCGTTCCATGGTTGCTAGGTCTCCTGGAGTAATTCGGTGCCGCGCCCGACCTGCCGCGCAGTCTTTTGCCGGTTCGCTGCGAGTTCGGGCTTTAGCGCCAGCCACAACATGACGGTCAGTCGTTCGCCGTCCGGCTGTCCCGGCGCCAGTTCCCGCGTTGCGGATAATTTCAGCCCGCTTCCCGCGAGCCAGTCGGACACCTGCTCAGTTGAAAAACCGAGCCGTTCATGGGCATGCCGCTCGCGCAGGAATTCGACCTGATGCGGTGCGAAATCGACGATCAGCAGGCGCCCGCCGGGCCTGATGACCCGGGCCGCCTCGCTGATCGCGACGCCAGGATCGGACAGGTAGTGCATCACCTGGTGCATGACGACGACGTCGGCTTCGTCGGCCTCGAGAGCAACGTTGTAGATGTCACCCTGGCGCACTTGCGCCTTTTCGAGGCCGGATTGCGCAAGCTTGGCGCGGGCGTAGGCGAGCATCGCCTGGTTGACGTCGAACCCGATCGCGCGCTCGTAGTTGCCCGCGAAAAGTTCAAGCGTGCGCCCCGTTCCGGTACCCAGATCGACCAGCAGGTCGACGCGCTCTTGACCGAGCGCCTCGAGCATCGCCGCTTCGACTTCGGCTTCGGAGACATGCAGCGACCGGATCCGGTCCCATTTGCCGGCGTGGTCCTCGAAGTAGGTCTGCGCCACCTGTTCGCGTTCGTCCTTCACGGCTTCGAGCCGTTCCCGGTCGCGGGCGATTCCCGGATCGCCGGCATCGACGATTTCGGTCAGCAGCTGCGCCAGTTCACCGAAGCGGGCCCGCTCCGACAGTCGGAAGTAGACCCAGCTGCCCTCGCGGAACCGCTCCACCAGCCCGGACTCGAACAGCAGTTTCAGATGCCGGCTGAGCCGCGGCTGGCTCTGCCGCAGGATCTGCATCAGGTCCTTCACGTTGAGTTCGCCGCCCTTGAGAAGCACCAGTATCCGCAGCCGCGTCGGCTCGGCCGCCGCCTTGAGCGCGGTGACGAGATCACGGCTGGACAGTTTCTGACGGGTTTCCGGAGCTTCGATCATGGAACGATAGATATAAAGATATCTTTATGTGTCAAGAAGTCTTTTTTGCCAACCCCCTGCTCAATGCTTCCCCAGATGCTGTTTCACATGGCTAAGTATTGGCCCCGCAAGCAATACGTCCGCTGCCGCAACCAAGCCGGCGCGGCGCAGGCGCACGTGCTGTCTCCAGATGGTTGCACGCGAGCAATCGCTGGGCCGGAAAGGACCGAAAGCAGCCAGCCCTTAGCGGGATTTTAACCACGACTCCCCAATCTGGATCGAAATTCCTCCCGACAAGGCCAGCCCCATCTCATGCGCATTTCCGCTGTTTCCGAGCTGCTCATCCTCCGCGACGACTCGGATCATCTGGCGATCCGGCAGCGCGCCTGCGGCATCACGGCCGCAACTGAGACACTTTTGCTGCTCCCGGTTCTGATCGCCGTCCTGGCTCCCAGCGCCATGATTGCAGCGCAAGCGCTGGCCGAACCGGCCACCCGCGACCGCCTCGCCGCTTCCCCCATCAACACGGCCGGCGCACTCGTCGGTGTGGCGATCTGGGTTGCCATGTTCGCAATTCCCGCCTTTCACGCACTCCGGCGCATTGGCTGGTCGCGCAGCGTCGAATTGGACCGCGATACGGTGCGCATTTGCGACCGCACACTTTTCGGCACGCGCAGGTTGCAGCTGCCGTTGCGGGATTTCCACGGCATCTCCCACCACGTCCGCACCAACCTCTCGGGAACCCGTCACGAACTTGTGCTCGTCCACCCCGACCGGTCCAACAGCCTGCTCTTGCAGATGTCGGAATCCATCAGCCAGGACGCGACCGAAGCCTACGCCCGCCGGTTTCGACTGCCGCTACTGCCCGCTGGCGCTCTTTTTCTGAGAAGACCCCGTCTAGGCCTGCGGTTTGCCCGCCTGCTCCCGGCCCTGAAGCCGCAGGAGGCCTGAAAGGCTTACCGGATCGATTCGGGGGTATGCCCAACCTTCCGTTGCACATGCCTAAACATCGCCATCGAACCGACGTAAAACTCAGGCCTGAACACAACCGCACCGCACAAAGTTGAAGGTTCATTTCCTCCTTTGACGAAAACCATCAGGCGTGGTGTACCTTAGCCCTGAGTGGATGCCTTTTGCGCTTCAGCGTTCGCACGCATCCAGCACGCCTCGGAGTCGACGATGATCTCAACCGGTATCCCCCGCATTATCCTCACCGCGTTTCTCTTCGCCGTGACGGCGATCTCGATTGCACCGAGGCAGGCCTCGGCCAGCGAAGCGCCCGTGCAGTACATGCAGCGCGCGGCAAACGAGCTCTTGTCGGCTGCCCGCTCAGGCACCGCCTACGCCTTCGCCGACGTTCTCAACAAGCATGCCGACCAACCCTCGATCGGCCTGTACTCGCTCGGCAGTTATGCCGGCAACCTTTCGAGCGGCGATCGCCAGCCGTTCTATTCCGGTATGATCGGCTTTCTTGCCCGCTACGGCGCCTCACAGGCGCCGAAGTATCCGGTGCGCAGCGTCACGATGGTTTCCCAGACCAAGGAGACGCGCGCCGGAGTTTACGTCGACAGCGTCGTCACACTGAACGACGGCACGACCTATGATGTGCGCTGGTGGCTGATCCGCCGCGGTGGGTCCTATAAGGTCGGCGACGTATCGGTTCTCGGCTTCTGGGGGCGCGAGCAGCTGAAGCGGCTCTTCGAAGGCTACATCACCGAAAACGGCGGCAACCCGAAAGCCCTCATCGTCGCGCTGAACCGCTGAACGCCTGCAGCTGAACGCTTGCAAAGGTTCACCTGGCGCTGGATGCGAACAGCGCGCAGGTTCTCAATTCGGTCAGTAGAGATCAGCCGAAGTTTGCTCAGTGATTCTCCGAACGGCCGCATCGAACTACACAAGGACGCTTGCCTCACCCGAGGCTCGTCAGCCGGCTAGATGTGAACTTTCAAAACGTTGTCCATCCGGTCCGGGAATCGCTTTTGGCGATTCCGTCAGTTCGGATGTTGCTCGAGATGTGCCTCGATGGCAGCCATCGCGTCACCGGCCTTTGCGCCGTCTGGACCACCCGCCTGAGCCATGTCGGCGCGGCCCCCGCCGCCCTTGCCTCCGAGCGCCGCCGCCCCGACGCGCACCAGATCGACCGCGCTCCAGCTCCCCGTCAGATCGTCCGTGACGCCAACCGCAAGCCCGGCCTTGCCGTCTTCGGTGATGCCGACGATGGCAACAACGCCGGAACCGACCTGCTTCTTGCCGTCATCGACGAGCCCGCGCAGGTCCTTCGGATTAAGACCCTCGACGGTCCTGGCAAACAGCTTGACGTCCCCGATCGACTTGATCAGGTTCCTGTCCCCGCTTTCCGCCCCGCGGCTGCCCGCGCCTGCGAGCGCCACCTGGCGCTTGGCGTCCGCGAGCTGGCGTTCGAGGATTTTCTTTTCATCCATCAGCGCCCGCACGCGATCAACGACATCCTCCGGCCGCGTGCGCAGGACGCCCGCCACCTCGCAGAGTCGCTCGTCCTGCTCGGCCAGATAGGCCCTCGCGTTGTCCGCCGTCAGCGCTTCGATACGGCGGATGCCACCTGCGCTCGCACTCTCGCCGACGATATGGATGACGCCGATGTCGCCGGTCCGGCGCACATGCGTTCCACCGCAAAGTTCCAGCGACCAGGCCGCCTTGCGCTTGCCGTCTTCGCTAACGCTTGTCGCGTCGGTTTCGCCCATCGAAACAACCCGCACTTCATCGCCGTACTTCTCGCCGAACAGCGCCATTGCCCCGCAGTCCATAGCCTCATCGACCGCCATCAGCCGCGTCGTCACCGGCGCATTCTGGGCGACGATGGCGTTGGCGCGCAACTCCACCTCGTGGAGTTCGTCCGGCGACAGGGGCTTGGGATGCGAGAAGTCGAAACGCAACCGGTCCGGCGCCACCAGCGATCCTTTCTGCGAAACGTGCGAGCCGAGCACCTGGCGCAGCGCTTCGTGCAACAGGTGCGTTGCCGAGTGGTTCGCGCGAATCGCGGTACGCTGCGCGTGTTCGACGGCAAGTTCGACCGCTTCGCCGGTTTTGAAAGCGCCGATTTCGACCTTGCCGAAATGCACGAAGACATCGCCAGCCTTCTTCATCGTATCGCTGACCCGGAACACCGCGCCGCCCGTGCCCCGGATAACGCCGCCATCACCGACCTGGCCGCCGGATTCCGCATAGAACGGCGTCTGGTTGAGGATGATCTGGCCTTCATCCCCCTTCTTCAGCGATTTGACGATTTTCCCCTCGCGCAGTACAGCCCGGATCTCGCCTTCGGCCGTTTCCGTATCGTAGCCGAGAAAATCGGTGGCGCCGGCCACGTCGCGGACATCGAACCAGATCGCCTCGGTGGCGGCTTCCCCCGACCCCTTCCAGGCCTTGCGGGCATCCGCCTTCTGCTTCTCCATGGCAGTCCGGAACTGTTGGGTGTCGACGCGAATGCCGCGCGCACGCAACGCATCCTCCGTCAAATCCAGCGGGAAGCCGTACGTATCGTAGAGCTTGAACGCGACATCACCCGACAGCACATCGCCGCTGCCTAGCTTCTCGGTCGCATCCTTGAGCAGCACCAGGCCCTTTTCCAAGGTCTTGCGGAATCGGGTTTCTTCCAGCCGCAGCGTTTCCGTGATCAGCGCCGAAGCACGGCCAAGTTCACCGTAGGTGTCGCCCATCTGGCGCAGAAGAGCCGGCACCAGCCGATGCATCAGCGGATCCTTGGCGCCGAGAAGATGCGCGTGCCGCATGGCCCGCCGCATGATCCGGCGCAAAACGTAGCCGCGTCCCTCGTTGCCAGGCAGCACGCCGTCGGCAATGAGGAAGGACGTGGAGCGCAGGTGATCTGCGATAACCCTGTGGCTCGCCTTGTGCTCGCCTTTCGCTTCGACACCCGTGAGGTCGACGGACGCCGCGATCAGGGCGCGGAACAGGTCCGTTTCATAATTGTCGTGCGTGCCCTGCAGCACGGCGGCGATCCGCTCGAGCCCCATGCCGGTATCGATCGAGGGTTTCGGCAGCGAAATTCGGCTCCCCCCCTCCTGCTGATCGAACTGCATGAAGACGAGGTTCCAGATTTCGATGAAACGGTCGCCGTCTTCATCGGCAGACCCCGGCGGCCCGCCAGGTATATGCGCCCCGTGATCGTAGAAAATTTCCGAACACGGTCCGCACGGTCCCGTATCGCCCATCTGCCAGAAGTTGTCCGACGACGCTATGCGGATGATCTTCTCATCCTTCAAGCCGGCAATCTTCTTCCACAACGCGAACGCATCGTCGTCGTCATGATAGACGGTGACGAGAAGGCGCGACTTGTCGAGCCCGAATTCCTGCGTGATCAGCTTCCAGGCAAGCTCGATCGCATCCGCCTTGAAGTAGTCACCGAACGAGAAATTGCCGAGCATCTCGAAGAAGGTGTGGTGGCGCGCCGTATATCCGACATTGTCGAGATCGTTGTGCTTGCCGCCCGCCCGCACGCATTTCTGGGAAGTCGCCGCGCGGTTGTAGGGCCGCGTTTCCTGCCCCGTGAACACCGACTTGAACTGCACCATGCCGGCATTTGTGAACATCAGCGTTGGATCGTTGCGCGGAACCAGCGGCGAGGAGGCGACCTCCTCGTGTCCATGTTTCACGAAATAATCGAGAAACCCTCTGCGGATCTCATTGACGCCGGTCATTCTAGGCCTCGCAAAAAGACCCCTCTTCAAGACGCCAAGGCAGGTCGCGCCACCCCCACGTTCCACACCATGGCGGCGGCCTGTCCCGCTCCGCATTCGGGGGGTCGGCAATCGGACGTATCACAGCGGTAACGTTACCCCGCCAGCGCCGCGGCGCACCGATCGACGAACCGCCCGGCGCCACGATCCGCCCCTTTTACCGGCGCCCCTGCGACCTGTCTACGTGTCAGGATTTCCACCCACCAATCGCGCAATGAGGACCGCCGGCGAAAACTTGGAAACGACAGTGGGCAGAACAAGTCCCGGCGACCTCAAGTCCGAAAAGATTTTGCTGTTGTCGACGCACTCCGGCGCAACGCACCGCGACCGCTGATGAACAGCCCGCCTTCAGCGGCGCGCCCGCTTCCCAGCCGGTACGACCGGCTCATCGCCATTCCCAGGTTCATCGGCAATTGACAATGACACGACGGCGTCGGGGTCCGCCCCATCTCCATCCGCCTCCGGTTCGACGAGCATGTGATCGGCAACAAGTCCCGCATTGGCCCGGATCGCTCTCTCGATCGCATCGGCCACCTTTGGATTCGCCTTGAGGAACGCCTTTGCGTTCTCGCGGCCCTGACCGATACGTTGGCCGTCATATGAAATCCAGGCACCCGATTTCTCGACGATGTTCGCCTTCACACCGAGATCGATGAGTTCGCCGAACCGCGACACCCCCTCCCCATACATGATGTCGAACTCCACCTGCTTGAACGGCGGCGCCACTTTGTTCTTCACGACCTTGACGCGGGTCTGGTTGCCGACGACCTCGTCCTTGTCCTTGATGGAGCCGATGCGGCGGATATCGAGGCGCACCGAGGAGTAGAACTTCAAGGCGTTGCCACCCGTCGTCGTCTCCGGATTGCCGAACATGACGCCGATTTTCATGCGGATCTGGTTGATGAAGATCACCATGCCCCCCGAACGCGAAATCGAACCGGTCAGCTTGCGCAGCGCCTGGCTCATCAAACGCGCCTGGAGGCCCGGCAGGCTGTCACCCATTTCGCCCTCGAGTTCGGCCTTCGGCGTCAGCGCCGCCACCGAATCGATCACGAGCACGGTGACCGCCCCCGACCGCACCAGCGTATCGGCGATCTCAAGCGCCTGTTCGCCGCAATCGGGCTGTGAAACCAACAGATCCTCAACCTTCACTCCAAGCTTCTTGGCATAGATCGGATCGAGCGCGTGTTCGGCGTCGATAAAGGCGCAGGTCCCGCCCTTCTTTTGCGCTTCCGCAATCACATGCAGCGCCAGTGTCGTCTTGCCCGAACTCTCCGGTCCGTAGATCTCGACCACCCGGCCGAGCGGTAGTCCGCCGATCCCGAGCGCGAGATCGAGACCCAGCGATCCGGTGGGGACCACCTCGATATCGTGCGCATGGTTGTTCTCGCCCAGGCGCATGATCGAACCCTTGCCGAAATTCTTATCGATCTGGGCAAGAGCTGCTTCCAACGCCCGCTGCTTATCCATGACACCCCCATCAACCACACGAAGTTCCGGCTTTCTCATAGCGCGATTCCCAATTTCTCATGAGTTGCACATCAAGTCCACGAGACTTAACTGAGATTATCGTACTTCATTTGTTCCGAAAGAACAAGTGTGGAACATCGGCTTTCGGCAGACTCCTGCGCAAAACGGCCCGGTTTCGCCCATGGCTGGCACACAAGTTGCTGAGAAACGCCAGCAACCAACAGCTGATGAGTACCACCGATGATCTCCGCCGCACGGGCCCATTCCCTTGAAACCGATTTCGGCGCAACCGGGCACCTGCTAGCCATCAACGCATCGAAACTCCAGATCGATCCCGCGCCGATCGGAAGCGCCGCATACATGACGCTCGCGATTGTCACCAGGCGTCAGGACTTCGATGCCCTCGAAGCGGAATGGTCCGCGCTTTACGACCGCGCCGGACGCCCGGGAAACCCATTCCAGTCGTTCGCATGGTGCTGGCATTGGGCCAACCACTTCCTCAAAGGCCGCGATGAGGCCACCAAGACCCGCGAACTCTTTATCGTCACCGGACGAACCGGTGGCCGCCTCACCATGGTCTGGCCGATGGTGCGCGAACGCTCGCGCGGCCTCCGCACGCTGACGTGGCTCGGCACGCCCGTCACCCAGTATGGCGACGTACTCGTTGAAGGTGGCGATACGCTGGGGATGCTGCGTGAAGCCTGGCAATTCCTGCGCGCCAACGCCAAGGCCGACATCATCGCTCTCTACAAGGTCCGGGAAGATGCGGCCGTCGCCCCGCTCCTGGCCGAAATTGGAGCGGTCGCGACCCATAAGGACCGCGCGCCTTATGTCGACATGTCCCAATCGAATACATTCGATGATTACGCACAGAAACGCTATTCCAAGAAGCGCAAAAGCTACTTCCGCCGTTACCACCGCCGCTTCGAGGACATCGCTCCTGTTCGCATCGACGTTCTTAGCGAGGGCGAGGAAGCCCGCGCGGCAACCGACGAACTGCTGCGCTTCAAGCAGGAATGGCTCGCCAGGAAATCGATGGTCTCGCGCGCCCTGCACGATCCCCGCACCCGCGAGTTCTTCCTCGACTCGGTGACCGACACGAGGCGCCCGACGGGATGCCGCATCACCACCATGCGTTGCGGCGAAGAACTCGTCGGAGCGAAACTCAACTACGTTGCCAAGGGGCGCGCCGTCGCCCACGTCATCACGTACAATCTGTCCTACGACAAATGGAATCCCGGCCACCTCACCACCTATGCCGGCATCGAAGCCTGCAAGAAAGACGGCATCGATGTCTTCGATTTCATGGGGCCTTGCGCACCGTTCAAACTCGACTGGGCGGACAACTGCGTCGAAGTCACCGACTGGGCTGTGCCGCTGTCGATGAAGGGTAGCCTCTGGACGCGTGTTTATCTCGGCTATGCCCGCGACCGTCTGAAAGCCGCCCACATGGCATTGCCCGAATCGCTCAAGAAGCTGACCTCGCCGATGCTTTCGACAATTCTGATGGTCGCCTGAGGGTCGCGAGAACGGCGGCGGGACAACCCCGCCGCGACGACTTCTACTTCACGCCGAGCTTTTTCTGCAGGTTCGAAGACGACGTCGTATATTGGAACAGAAGTTTCTTGCCGGGATAGATGTAGCGGTGCGCTTGCTGCGCCATCAGCGCCGCCTCGTGGAAACCCGAAAGGATCAGTTTCAGCTTGCCCGGATAGGTATTGATATCGCCGATCGCGAATATGCCGGGCTCGCTCGTCTCGAATTTCTCCGTATCGACCGGGATCAGGTTTTCTTCGAGGTTGAGACCCCAGTTGGCGATCGGCCCAAGCTTCATCGTCAACCCGAAGAACGGCAGCACGGCATTGATGGAAATGCGTTCCTCACCCTCTTTCGTCTTGACCGTGACACCCTCCAGCTTGCCCTCGCAACCATCCATGGATGTCATCTGACCGATCATCAGACGCATTTGCCCGGAGGCCACGAGCTCGCGCATCTTTTCCACCGAATGCGGAGCCGCGCGGAAGTCGTCGCGCCGGTGCAGGAGCGTCAGCGAGTTGGCGATCGGCTGCAGGCTGAGTGTCCAGTCGAGAGCCGAATCGCCGCCGCCGACGATCAGGACGTCCTTGCCGCGGAAATCCTCCATGCGCCGTACCGAGTAGTGGACCGACGCGCCTTCGTAGGCCTCGATCCCCTCGAGTGGCGGCCGCTTCGGCGTGAACGATCCCCCGCCGGCACCGATGACGACGACCTTGCACACGAACTCCCGGCCTATGTCGGTCTTCAGAAGAAAGCGTCCGTCGGCCTGCCGTGCCAGTTCGTCGACCCGCTCGTTGAGATGGAAGGTGGGATTGAACGGCTTGACCTGCTCCAGGAGCCGGTCGGTCAGTTCCTGCCCCGTGACGACCGGAAGCCCCGGAATGTCGTAGATCGGCTTTTCGGGATAAAGCTCCGCGCACTGACCGCCGATCTTATCGAGGATGTCGATAAGGTGGCACTTGATGTCGAGAAGTCCGAGTTCGAAAACGGCAAACAAACCGACCGGGCCGGCGCCGATGATCACGACATCGGTTTCAATCGGCTCGCCCGGCGGCACATTTCGCGGCAAATCCATATGTCGTCGTTCCTGTCATCTGCAGTCGGCCCGGATGAGCCGGCTGTGGGGGGTGCACGTTGCACCTGCCTATGTTTCCTTGCGCGCCCCGTTGCGGATGCCCGGATCCGGTCCGATCCGATGCTTGGGCCGGCGCGCCATTTCGAAAACCAGGTTCAAAACTGCTTTGCGGGAACCTGCACAATCAGTCCATCGAGGTCTTCGGTCACCTTGATCTGGCAGCTCAGTCGGCTCTCCTCGCGCACGTCGAAGGCGAAATCGAGCATATCCTCTTCCATCTCGGCCGGTGCGCCCGTCTTGTCCCGCCAGCCCTCGGCGACATAAACGTGGCACGTCGCACAAGCGCAGGCGCCGCCGCATTCGGCTTCGATTCCAGGGACGTTCGCCAGCTTTGCAACTTCCATAACCGTCTGTCCAACCGTTCCATCGACGATCTGACTGGTCCCATCAGGCTGGATGAATGTGATCTTGGCCATATTGCGGTCGCAGGCTCCTTGCGTCTTTCTTGTGCAGCGGGTGCGGGCTGACGGGTACCGGCGGCGCGTACCACAAGAGCACGCAACGGAGCCCCCGCCGCTCCAAGCGACCGACACTTAGACGCCCATCACCGCGGCATCAAGCCCGCTCAATGGCGCAGGTCGGCTCCCGATCCAAAAAATAACGTGAAACAGGTCCCAGGACCGCAATCGACCCCGCAGCACACATGTTAATTCCAACGACGGTGCTGGTGTCTTGGATCTGGCGTTTTGGATCTGGCGCTTGCGTCCCGGGCGCAGGTGGCCCAGCGAATTGTGTAACCCCGAGTTCGAACAGAGGACCAGGCTACCGGATGGGATGGCGTCTGAGCTGGAAGTTTAGCGCAGATGCGCCAGCGTGACGATCGCGGCTTCCGCTACCTGTTCTGCAGACCACGCCCGCGCCTCGGCCGTCTGCGAGTTGCGCTCGGCCCGTTCCGCCGCGCGCCCGAGGCGGAAGGCCCCCACGCAGCGAGCCGAACCTTTGAGCGTATGGGCAGCCATCGCCCATGCCGGTTTGTCATCACACGATGCCCGCAGCTTTGCCACCGTTTCCAGCACCTGATCGCGGAACAGCCCCAGGATCTCGCGTTGCAGAGGCATATCGTCGAGCGTATAGCGGCGCAGATGCGCCAGGTCGAGAATCGCAGGCTCGGCCTCCCCGGCGCGCTCGGGCAACTCGATCTCGGCGACCAGACCAGCACTCATCATCGCGACCACTCCCCAACGAAACCCCGACCTGCACCGCGCACGCGTCCCAAACACCGATGCTCGCCCCCAAACGTTGCCACCATTGCAAAAACATTCCCTGAACCGCGCTCATCGAATTGCTCGCTGACCGTACAGATGGCGTTAACCTTCCGATCGGACCGACCCGCTGGCGCGTCACTGTTTCGCCCTCAAGCTGCTCTAGCGCTTGTCCCCAGGGGTGGACTGAGACAGATTCTGGGGGCGCGAGCCGGGGCTACTGCGAATTGGCATCGGATAACGCAAACAACCGTTTGAGCTCACGCCAGGGTTCGGATTAATATCTCCCCGTGCCTATCGGGGATTCCGGCACGACTTCGGACGGGTGGATGGCTCAAGACAAGAAGATATCGGACGAAACCGCGACGGACTTCGCTGCGACGGGAACCGATGGTGCGCCCCGGCTGCCGAGCCTTGGCGCGCGCCTTGCCACCGCCTCGACATCGGCCAAGGACGGCGACAAAGCGTCGTCCGATACGGCGCAAGCCGCTACCCGCAAGGCCGAGATCGCCAAGGGAACCCTGCCACCGCCAATACCATCACCGGCAACTGCTTCCGGCTTTGCACCGCCTCCGCTGCCCCCGGCAACACCGGCAAAATCAGCCGATTCGCCGAAGTCCGCCGATTCGCTGAAGGCTGCCGACTCGCTGAAAGCCGCGATTTCGCCGAAATCGGCCGATTCGCTCAAAGCTGTCGGCACAATGTCGCTCCCGAACCCTAAGCCTTCCGAAAAATCCAAGACGACCACCGATATGGCGTTTAATTCGTCATCCGCGAGCGAGACGAAGTCCGCGGCACCGACGCTCAGCTTCACAAAAACCAAAGCGGATTTCGACCGCAGCCGCTCCACGTCCGCACCCCCGTCGCTCTCGGTGCCCCCTGCAACCGAACCAGCAACAACCCCCGAAGCCGCGCCCGTAGCTCCCCCCGCCGATCCGGCAACGGCGAGCGACGACGAGCCTTCCCGTCACAAGCGCCACTCCCGCCGCGAGGCCCGCCGCCGGCCCGCTGGTCCCGTGCGCGAGCGCCTCGCCGCCAACGACGACGCGCCCTCCATCGGCGGTCTGATCTACGCCCTTCAGCAGAAGCCCTCGACCAAGCCCTACCAGTACGCCGCCGTCGGCAGCGTCTTCTGGGCGATCCTCGGATCGGTCGCGCTGTGGCTGGTGCTGTCGGCCGAACCGGACCCCTACGCAGCCCTGCTGCAGAAGCCCGCCACCTTCCTAATGATCACTGCCGTGCTGGTGCCGATCATGGTGATCTGGTTCCTGGCGCTCCTGGCCTCGCGTTCCGAAGAGCTGCGCCTGCGATCTTCGACGATGGCCGAGGTCGCCATTCGCCTCGCCGAACCCGACCGCCTCGCCGAGCAGTCGACGGCCTCGCTTGGCCAGGCCGTGCGCCGTCAGGTCGGCTTCATGAATGACGCGGTCAGCCGCGCACTGGGCCGCGCCGGCGAGCTTGAAGCCCTCGTCCATAATGAAGTTTCCGCCCTCGAACGCTCCTACGAGGAAAACGAGCGCAAGATTCGCGGCCTCATCCAGGAACTTTCCGGGGAGCGCAACGCTCTTTTGACCACCAGCGAAGATGTCCATACGACACTGAAATCGCTCGGCTCCGAAGTTCCAGCCCTCATCGAGAAACTGTCGTCCCAGCAACTGAAGCTCGCGCAGATCATCGAGGGCGCCGGCGAGAATCTGACACTGCTCGAAACCTCGCTGTCGCAAGGCGCCCGCCAGATCGAAACCTCGCTCGGAAGCCGCACCGAACAGCTCCAGTCGGTTCTGGAGAACTATACCGGTGCCGTCGATGGCGCCCTGCAGGCGCGCACCGAGCAGATGCACACCATGCTGACGGGCCACACCCGCACGCTTGGCACGACGCTGTCGGAAACGGCCCAGCACCTCGACAAGTCGCTTGGCGGCCACGGCACCGAAATCCGCACCATGCTCGAGGACCACACCGGCCGCATGGGCAAGACGCTGGGCGACACGACCGGCCAGATGCAGGGCATGCTGGAGACCTACACGTCCGCGCTTGCCGAAGCCCTCGCCAGCCGCACCGAGGAGATGCAGGACGCCTTCGAAGGCTACATGCTCACCCTCGACACCTCGATTTCAAACCGCACCGACAATCTGCAGTCGGTCTTCGAGGCGTACGCCCATGCCCTCGACACGACGCTGGCCAGCCGCGCCCAGGCCCTCGATTCGCAACTCGTGGCCCGCACCCGCGCCCTCGACGACGCCTTCAACGACCGCCTGCGCCTGTTCGACGAAACCATCGTCCGCACCACCTCGGCGATCGACGAGGCCGTCGGCGAAAAGGCCGTGGCCTTGACCACCGCCCTCGACTCGCACGCCAAGAACTTCCGCGATACGCTGACGCGCCAGACAGCCGATATCGACGATACCCTCACGAACGGCATCTCCGCCGTCCGCCGGTCGAGCGAGAACGTGACGCGCCAGTCGCTCAAGGCGATCGAGGGGCTCGCCAACCAGTCCGATCTCCTGAAGCGCGTCTCCGAAAACCTGCTCGGCCAGATCAACTCGGTGACCAACCGCTTCGAGAATCAGGGCCAGCTCATCATGCAGGCCGCCAACGCCCTCGAGAGCGCCAACTACAAGATCGATTCCGCTCTCAAGCAGCGCCATTCCGAACTGTCTGGCACCCTCGACCGTCTGTCGCACAAGGCCGACGAGTTCTCGCAGTTCATCGAAGGCTATTCGAACACCATCGAGGATCAGCTGTCGGTTGCCGAGACCCGCGCCAAGGCAACGGCAGAGGAATTGCGCCAGGGTGCCCAGAGCCATCAGCGCGAAACCCTTGCCGATCTCGAACGCTTCCGCAACGAAGCCGGGGAACAAAGCCAGCGTGCGCTAGCCGATCTGCGCCAGCGCTTCTCCCACGTCTCCGCCGAAGTCACCTCGCAGTTCGGCAGTCTCTCGACCCGCTTCGACGAAACCTCGGGCGAAGTCCGCCAGCGCGTCCAGGAAGCGGCCCGCGCCATCGAAGATGAGCAGGCCCGGCTGCGCCAGAGCCTGGAGAACATTCCCACGGCCTCCCGCGAGAGCGCCGAAGCCATGCGCCGCTCCCTGCAGGACCAGCTCAACGCTCTCGAGCAGCTGACCCATATCGCCTCGAAGGAAGCCCGCAACCGCGATATCTCCGAACCTTCGCAGCGCCCGGCTGCCGCCAAGCCGCCCGCCCAGATCACCGCCGACCCGGCCTCGCTGCGCGCCACCTACGACCGTGAGTCCCACCAGGGCGACCGGGCCGATACCGACCGCCAGCTCTCGAGCCTCACGTCCAGCCTTGCGAGAGAACTCCACTCGCGTCCCTTGCGCACCTCCGGCACCGCGGCAGACGGCGGACCGTCCGTGGCCGCCGCGAACCCGTCCGGCCCCCCCCAGGCATCCACCGGTCAGCGCCCCCCGGCAGCGCACCACCAGCATCCGGCGCCGGCGGCAACCCGCCCAGGACCGGCGGCGGGACGCACCCAGCCACCTGCCGGCGTGGCGCCCGCTCAGGGCGACGGCTGGTCGCTCGGCGATCTCTTGAAGCGCGCTTCACTCGACGAAGACGCCGGAGCCCAGCCGTCCGCGCGGGCGTCCCAGGCAGGCGCACCCAATCCTCAGCCTGCAACCGGAGCCGCCGGCGGATCGCTGCCCGACGTCTCGCTGATGGTGCAGGCCATCGACCCATCGACCGCCAACGAGATCTGGGAGCGCCTGCGCTCCGGCCAGCGCGGCATCATGGTGCCGAGCCTCTATCCGCCCAAGGCCCGCGCCGCGTTCGATGAACTGAGCCGCCGCTACCGCAGCGACCCGCCCTTGCGTGAAGCCATCGGCCGCTTCCTCTCCGATTTCGAGCACAAGGTTCGCCACGCCGAACAGCACGACGCAACCGGCCGGCAGGTGCAGACCCACCTCCTCTCCGACATGGGCCGCGCCTACCTGTTCCTGGCTCACGTCAGCGGCCGCCTCGATTCCTGACACGGCCGCAGCCGGCGCACCGGTCATGCCGCATAGGGGACCCGACTACTCCGGTCATCCGCAACCGCAACGAGGTCGAGTGATCCCTCATGCCGGACCTGTCGCCATCCGAAATCAAGCTCTCCGGCGTGCGCATTGAAGCCTGGCCGTTGCGCCGCCCATTCGTCATCGCGCGCGGCGCCAAGACGCAGGCGCGTGTCGTGAAGGTGGAGTTGACCGCACGCGGCAAGCTTGGACGCGGCGAGGCCGTCCCCTATTCCCGATATGGCGAAACCCCCGAAGCCGCCATCACCCTCCTCGAGCAAAGCTGGCATCTCGATCGCCACGCACTGCGCCAGACAATGCCGCCGGGTGCCGCCCGTAACGCTCTCGATTGCGCGCTGTGGGACCTCGAAGCCAAAATTGCCGGCAGGCCGGTCCACGATCTGGCAGGCCTGCCAGTGCCCCGCCCCGCCCAGACCTGCTTCACCATCAGCCTCGGCACCCCCGAGGCCATGGCCCGCGATGCAGCCGAAGTCCCCCACCTGACGCTCCTGAAACTCAAACTGGCCGGCGACGGCGATGCCGAACGCATCCGCGCGGTCCGCGACGCCCGCCCCGACTGCCGCCTCGTCGCCGATGCCAACGAGGCCTGGACGCCAGAAACCACGCCTCGCCTGCTTGCGGTTGCAGCGCAAGCGGGCTTCGAACTGATCGAGCAGCCGCTGCCCGCCGACGCCGATCGGATCCTCGCCACGATCCCCCGGCCGCTTCCCGTCTGCGCCGACGAGAGCGTTCACACGACCCGCGATCTCGAGGCCCTGAAAGACCGCTACGACGCCGTCAATATCAAGCTCGACAAGACCGGCGGACTGACGGAGGCAATCGCAATGCACGATCGCGCCCGGAAACTCGGATTCCAGATCATGGTCGGATCGATGGTCGCAACCTCTCTTGCAGCAGCGCCGGCAATGCTTCTCGCCGATGGCGCCGACTGGATCGACCTCGACGGACCGCTGCTTCTTGCCCGCGACCGGCCCGACGCGCTCTCTATCGACGACGGGTGGATAGCGCCGCCTGATCCTGCGTTATGGGGATGATTGCGGGCCGGCGCATGATGGCTGGAATAGCTCCAGGCAGCGACGGCGGCCTCAGCCCTCCCCGCCAGTCTCCGGTTCGCGCATTGACACCGGCTGTCTTTGCAGCCACTGGACCGCAATTCCGGCAGCAAGGCCCAACCCGGCGACACCTGCCATCAACAGGTATGTGCCCCCTGCCATCTGCGGATAATACGTCCCGGACAAAAGCGTCGCCGCTCCCATCGCCACACCCATCGCAATCGTCGCGTAAAGTGCCTGCGCCGTTCCAGACAAGCGCACTTCGACGGATTCGGAGATGTATCGGATTGCCGCAAGATGCGACGCCCCGAACGTCAGCGCGTGCGTCAACTGCAAGACCAACAGCACGCCGAGCCCCGGATCAAACGCCATCACGCCCCAGCGCAGCACCGAAGTCGCGGCTCCAGCCATCATCAGCGCCACCGCCGAGAAGCGCCGGTAGACGGCCCCCGACCACGCAAACAGCGCGATCTCGGCGATAACGCCGATGGCCCATAACAGCCCGATCGCTTCCGCTGAAATGCCCTGGCGCGACCAGTGGATTGAGCCGAACGCATAATAGGTTGCATGCGCCGCCTGCACGGTCCCACAGGCAATCAACACAAGAACGAACACCGGCGTTCGGATCAGCCCCAACACCGCCGCGATGTCGAGCACGGCGTCCGACCCGGCACGAGCGCCACCTTCGCCGACTTGTGCGCCTGCATGCCGGCCCGCATCCGGCGGCAGCAGCACAGCAGCCACCACCGTCACGACGCAACCGACCAGCACCAGCCAGATGACGATGCCGATACCGTACTGGCCGATCAGCCATGCCGACACCGAACTGGCCACGATGAAGGTCAGCGAGCCCCACAGCCGCATGCGCCCGTAGTCGCACCCGTAGTTGCGCACGCCGCTCACCGCGACCACTTCCGTCAGCGGCATGATCGTCGTCATGGCAAGCGACAGCCCCACCGCCACGACCAGCATGGCGTGGAACCCGTGAAGCTGGCTGAGGAGCGCGCTCATTGCGACCGTAACCAAGGCCAGCGCAATGATGAAGTGGCGGTGACGCCCGCTGCGATCTGCAAAGAACGCGGCAGTCGGGGAAACGGCGATGCGCAGGAAGTAGGGCAGCGCCACCAGTATCGAGATCTCGGCAGCCGTCAGTCCGCGCCACTCCAGCCACAACGGCAGAAACGGCAGATGCACGCCATAGATCAGGAAGAGCGCGCCAAAAAAGCCGCCGACCCGCACGCCGTAATTGAGCGGCCCAAGGCCGGGCTGCCCGTTCTTCATCCCCATATCCGCTCCGGGCCGAAGGAAATGCGCCGCAGCGAACGCCCGCAGCTGCCCGCCCGCGGCGACGACAGCGCGCGGGAACCGGCCCATGTCAATCGTTCCATGTCATGACGGACATGACGCCGTAGGGCAAGCAGGTGCGTCCGTCAGTCCGGCGTTACCACTTGGTTTTCATGCTGAGCGAGATGATGTCGGTGCTGGCCTCGACCGAACCGTTGATCACGTTGCCGGCGAGCGAGGTCCGTGCGAACTCCGTATCCTCGAGGAAGATATGGGTATACGCGAGATCGACGGTCGTCGATTCGGTCACCTTCATCGTGCCGCCGAGGCTGAGCCACACGCGGTCGCTGTCGGGGATGCCGAGGATGCGCTGGTCGGCTTCACGCGCCGGCGAGACTTCGTAGGCAACTCCGGCGCGCATCGTCAGGTTCGGCATCAGGTCGTACTCGCCGCCCAGCGAGAAGAACCAGCCGTCTTCCCAGCCTGCCGGGATCGTAGCCACCGCGCTGCCCGCTGCTGCCGGGCCGAAGATCGTGCCGGCGGCTTCCTGCGAAACCACCGTCAACTGCTCGAACCGCGACCAGTTCGACCACTCCACCGTACCCATGACCCGCATTTGTGGGCTCAACGCCTGGCTCATCGACAGCGTGACGATATCGGGAAGGTTGATGTCGGCTTCGGCCGATGAGGACAGCGCCGCCCCACCGGTCAGGAATGACGGCTTCGTATAGAGATCGCCTTCGAGGGTATGGTTGAGGCGCGAACGGTAGCCAAGACCGATGCTGGTGCCCGCCGCCGGCTGGAAGAGAATGCCCGCCGTGCCGCCGAAGGCCCAATCATCCCCTTGGAAACCGGTCGTCGGCCCGCCCGGGAAACCCGTCGCAAACTTCAATTCGCCATCGGCATATTGCGCCTGGAAACCAGCCGCCACCGTAATGCCGGGTGCGATTTTATAGCCGACGACAGGGTTGGCGTTGATCGTGAAAAACTTCGTCGTCCGGCCGAGTTCCGCCCCAAGATAGGTCGGATTATCCGGTTCCGTGACGAGACCGAACGGAGAGTTCAGGCCAAAACCGACAAACAGCTTTTCGCTTAACTGGTATGAGCCGTAGGAAGCCCCAACGATCGCCGAGTTGGCGATGTTGCCGCTCTCGGTACCGATGCCAGCCGCTTGAAAGAAGCTGGCAGGGATCGAATTCCAGCTATCGACCGTGATATCGGCCCGCGGCACGATCAGCGAATAATGGCTCTCGGTGTTGAGCCCGGATCCCGCGACACTGACCGCCGCCGGGTTCCAGAACATCGAGCTCAGATCACCACCAGCCGCACTACCGGCGAAAGACGCACCCTGACTCGACACCGATTGCTCGCGAATGGCAAACCCGCCGGCCAGGGCTGACGCGCCGGAGGCGGCGAGCGCCACGGCGGCAACGCCGCAATACAGCATCCCGCGGACGACTGATTTCTCTCTCAGGGTCACGGACTTCCCCCCTACCGACGCTTCAGGTGCGCGCTGAAATGCCGAATTGGCGGGCAGCACGACCAGATCATCAACCAGTACAATTTCGGGAAACAATTGCCCAGTCCAGGGGGGGCTGCAACGCACATTCTTGACCGGAACAATATTACAGCGGTAACCGTGGTGATTCGGCCACTTCGATTCGTGTCGATGCCCGACTCAGCACTTCTTCAAGCCGATCGAGATGCTGTCGACGTTCAGGCCCTGCGGCGTAATGCTGATCGACTGTTTGCACGCGGACGACGACATCGTCATGTTGGCAGAGAACGTGTCGCCCTTGACCGACAGCTTAAAGAGATTGTCCGTAACCTGACCGGCGACGACTCCCTTGGCCGAATGGGTCCGCTCTTCCCACGAACCGCTGACCGCACTGCCGGAGACATTGTAGTTGGCCTTCGCATCGATTTTGTAGCTGGCACTCGCACAGCGCAGGTTCTGGTCAAGGCTCGAACCGGCTTCTTTGATGAAGTAGGTCGCCACGCACTTCACCTGCTCGGTGGCACCGTTCGTCAACTTGACCGAACCCCATCCCGACCAGCGCCCGGCAAGATCATCAATACCTGCGGCAACTGACGGCGCTGGAACCGCGGCGATCGCAAGGGAGGCGCAGAACAGGCGTACGAAACCGCGCAGCCAGATCGGTGTGTAATGAACGGTCATAAGGCTTCCCCCTTAGCGACAACCCGGTCGATGCTTAGCGGCGACTGACGCCGCGTTTCCGATCGCAGCACGCGACCCGGGCATGTGCCCCCTAAACGAGCGGAATTCGCGATTGGATGGCAATTTCCCTGCCCGATAGCAAGGCGAGCCCTGGTCGCCAAGCGCGAACCGCAAAGGCGACCGCTAATTGCGAATTGAATAGAGATGATCGAGCGGCGCGTTGCCACGCCCGACCGGCCCCGCAGCTGCGCTTGCGATCGCAGCGGTTACGAAATCTTTCGCCAGCGAAACCGCTTCTTCGAGCGCGACGCCGCTAGCCAGATGCGCCGTGATTGCCGCTGACAGCGTACAGCCCGACCCGTGCGTGTGACGGGTGTCAATTCGCGGGGCGCTATAGCGCCGGACCCCGTCGTGCGTCACCAGCACATCGATCGCCTCGGCCTGCCCGCCGTGACCGCCCTTGATGAGGACGCCTGCCGGGCCGCACTCGAGCAGCCTTCGACCCTGGTCTTCCATTTCCTCGACCGTCTGCGCCACCTCAACCCCGATCAGAATCGCGGCTTCGGCGAGGTTCGGCGTTATCAACGTCGCCATCGGGAACAGGTGCCCGCGCAGCACGCCGGCTGCCTCCGGATCGATCAGCCGGTCCCCGCTCGTCGCAATCATCACCGGATCGACGACAAGCGCTCCAACAAACCCGCGACCGAGACCGAACGCGACCGCCTCGATGATACCGACGTTCGCCAGCATTCCGGTTTTCGCGCAACCGATGTCGAGATCGGCAAGAACCGTCTCCAGTTGCAGCGACACGAAGTCGGCTGGAACCGCCTGAACGCCGCGCACGCCGTGACTGTTTTGCGCCGTCAGGGCCGTGATGACGCTGGCGCCATAGACACCGTGCACCGTGAAGGTCTTGAGATCGGCCTGGATACCGGCCCCCCCGGAACTGTCCGAACCCGCGATCGTCAACGCGACAGAGGGCGCGCTGCCTGTTTTTGTACCCGCAGTCCGTGTCACTTCTCGAGGCTCTTGCGCATGATGTCCTCCTGCAACGAATCCGGCGTGATCCAGGCTTCCGCTTGCCCCAACGCCGGGAAGGTTTCAAGCATCCACTGGCCGAACGAATTCATCGATCCGGTCAGGAACATGATGCCGGTGATCACGAGTAGAGCACCCATGACCTTCTCCATCGTCCCCAGATGCCGCTTGAAGCGATGCATGAACGACAGGAACGGGCGGATCGCGACCGCCGCCAGAATGAAGGGGATGCCGAGGCCCAGCGAATACACCAGCAGCAATGAGGCACCGGCCGCCAGGCTGCCCTCGTTGGCCGCCAGCGCCAAAACCGTCGCCAGAACCGGACCGACGCAGGGTGTCCAACCAAACGCGAACGCCAGTCCGATGACATAAGCGCCAATCAGGCTCGCGCCCTCGACGTTGGCATGGTAGCGCGCCTCCGAATACAACAGCGGGATCTTGAAAACGCCAAGGAAATGCAGACCGAACAGTATGATGATTATCCCGGCGCCCATCGCCAGTTCGGTCCGGTAGGTCTGGATCAGTTGCCCGAACACGGAAGCGCTGGCACCGAAGCCGACAAAAACGGTGGTGAAGCCGAGTACGAAGAACACCGAGGCGAGCACCACTCGACCCCAAACCTTGTTGTCGACGCCGCCGTCGTCCGTCATCTGATCGATCGTCGTGCCGCCGAGATACCCCAGATACGGCGGCACCAGCGGCAGCACGCACGGCGAAAGGAAGCTGGCAAGGCCTGCCAGAGCGACTCCGAAATAGATGTATGCGTCAGCGAACATGGTGCCTTACTGGTCCCATCCTGAATTCCGAACCTGAAGTCTGCCGCCGCTCAAGTCCCGGCGACCCCCGCGAGTTGTCGCACAGCCGCGCGGATCGCGATATTCATAATTTTGAATACCAAACTTTGCCATCCGCAGGAGCCCTTCGGCCACGAGGCGGATTGATCCAGGGCGACTTTTGCCACGTTGAAGTGACAAAACCGCAGGGGCAGAGATATGGTGGACGCAGGATTGGGTGCCGAACGACATCGACGGGGCCCGCCATCGAATGCGAGCATCATAGCAATGGCCCACCTACTTCAGCGAGTCGCCCAGTCCCGGGATACGCAGGCGTTCGCGGAGCTGTTCGAAAATTTCGCCCCGCGGATCAAGGCCTACATGATCCGCCAGGGCGCCGATCCGACCACCGCCGAGGAACTCGCTCAGGAGACCTTGATGATGGTCTGGCGCAAGGCCGGGCTGTATTCGGATACGAAGGGCAGCGCCACGACGTGGATCTTTACGATTGCGCGAAATCTCCGCATCGACCGTCTGCGCCGGGAAGTGCCCTGGCAGGCGCTACCGGAAGGACGCGACGAGCAGCCATCCGACGACACCGCTCCCGACGAGGCCGTTTCCGAGCGGCAACGTCGCCAACGGGTTCATGAGGTTCTGGAAACGCTGCCCGAGGATCAGCATGAGGTCGTCGTGCTCTCCTATATCGAGGGGCTGTCGCACAGCGAGATCGCCGAGCGCCTCGAACTGCCACTTGGCACCGTCAAGTCCCGCATGCGGCTGGCCTACCAGAAGATACGCGAATCCGTCGAGGACCTGAGATAAGATGAAGATAGATCACCACCCCGACGAATCGACGCTGATGAGCTATGCCGCCGGCAGCCTGCCCGAGCCGCTGTCAGCCGTCGTCGCCGCCCACATCGAACTCTGCCCGGACTGCGCGCATGAAGTACGCGCCATGGAACGCATCGGCGCGACCTTGTTTGAAGTTCTTGCGCCCGCCTCGGTCGGTCTGACCGCCGGCCAGGCCTTCGCTGGAGCGGCGCCGTCCCTGGCCGCCACCGCAGCTTACGTCGATACCCGACCCACCGCCAGCGTCCTGACCAGGCTGCTCGGTGGCGAACTGGCCGATGTTCACTGGAAACGGCTCGGCTTCGGCATCTGGCACTACCCCATCAAGCTTTCGCCGAACAGCAAGGGCGACCTCCGCCTCATCAAGGTCGCGCCCGGTCAGGTGATGCCCGACCACGGCCATGGCGGTTCCGAGCTGACCTTGATCCTCAGCGGCTCGTACAGCGATGAATTCGGCACGTACCGCAGCGGCGATCTCTCCGACCTTGGTGACGACGTTGAACACCAGCCGGTATCCGATCCGGTGGAAGGCTGCGTCTGCCTTATCGCCTCCGAGCGCAAGGCCCGCTTCAAGGACGTCCTCGCCCGCATCGTGCAACCGCTGACCGGGCTCTGAGCCCGGCCATGGACAACACCGCTTATCCCTGGAAAACGGTCTGGATCACCGGCGCCAGCACGGGCATCGGCCGGCAGCTTGCGCTGTCGCTGGCAGCCTGCAGCGTCAAGGTCGCAGCAAGCGCGCGCTCCGCCGGCAAACTAGCCGAACTCGCCGCGGGCCAGTCCGGCATCTCCGTCTACCCGCTCGACGTCACCGACCGCGCCGCTGTAGCTGCTGCGGCGGCGGCAATCGCCGACGAGATGGGCGGCATCGACCTGGCCATCTTCAACGCCGGCACCTGGCATCCAAGCGAAGCCGTCGACCTCGACGGTGCCAAGGCTGCGACATCGATGGCCGTCAACTACCTCGGCGTCGTCCATGGCATCGAAGCCGTGCTGCCGCGCATGCGCCAACGCGGTCTCGGCCACATCGCGTTCACAGGATCGGTCGCCGGCTACCGCGGATTGCCGAAATCCTGCCACTACGGGCCGACCAAGGCGGCCCTCATCAATCTTGCAGAGACGCTGTCGATCGAACTGAAACGCGAAGGCATCAGCGTCACCATCATCAATCCCGGCTTCGTCGACACGCCGATGACCCAGGTCAACGATTTCCCGATGCCCTTCCTGATGACGCCCGAGGACGCCGCCGGAACGATCCTGAAAAGACTCCCCCGCAAGCCCTTCGAAATCGCTTTCCCCTGGCAACTCGTCCGTCAGCTCAAATTCACCCAGCTGCTGCCAGCGTTCCTCTATATCCGCCTGATCCGCCGGCTCCTCGGATTGAACGCGAAGCCCAAGACGTAAATCCCTATCGCTTCCGCGCAGGCGAGCCGCTCCAGGACGTCAGTCGATGCGCCCGAAGCGGTAGACCCCGACATCGATCAGGCCGCTGTCGAACCCGACCTCGCAGTACGTCAGGTAGTAGATCCACATGCGGCGGAACCGCTCGTCGAACCCCATCGCCTCGATTTGCGGCCAAACATCGAGGAAGTTGCGCCGCCACGCGCGCAGCGTTTCCGCATAGCTCCCTCCGAACTGTCGCACCACTTCGAACGTCAACCCGTGCGCCTGCGCCTGCCGCTGCATGATTGCGACACTCGGCAGCATGCCGCCGGGAAAGATGTAACGCTGGATGAAATCGGGATGCCGCCGGTAGCTCGCGAAACTTTCTTCACTGATGGTGATGGCCTGCAGAACCGCGCTTCCGCCCGGCCGCAGGCGATCCCGCAGCTGCGCGAAATAGGCCGGCCAGTGATCCTCTCCGACCGCCTCGATCATCTCCACAGAAACGATTCTCTCGAAGGTTTCTGTAACGTCGCGATAGTCCTGGAAGCGGATCTCGGCCCAATCCTCGACGCCCGCTTGCGCCATGCGCGCCTGCGCGTACGAGAGCTGTTGGCGCGAAACCGTGATCGCCGTGACCCCGATACCGGCCCTCGCGAGCCGTTCGGCCATCTCACCCCAGCCGCAACCGATCTCGAGGACGCGATCCCCCGGCGTGGCTCGAAGCGCTTCCTCAAGCAACTGAAGCTTGGCTTCCTGCGCCTCTGCCAGCGTCTTCGTACCGGCGTCATAAAGTGCGCTCGAATATGTCATGCTCGGATCGAGCCACAACGCATAGAACGCGTTCCCGAGATCGTAGTGCGCAGCGATATTGCGCCGGCTTCCCGAGCGCGTATTCGCCCGCCGCCAATGTCCGATCCGGTCGAAAATCCGGGTCCGGAACCAGCCCCGCCCGGCAGCGTCGAATTCGGCGAAGTTGGCCAGAAAGAACTGCATCACCGCACCGATGTCCGGCGTTTCGATCTCCTGTGCCATGTAGCTGTCGGCGAAACCGATCGTGCCGCGCCGCAGCGCCCGGATGGCGAGGGCGTAGGATTTCAAAGTCAGGGCGGCCTTGATGTCGTCTCCAGTGCCGATGTCGACACTGCGGCCCGACGGCAGCGTCAACCGCAACGTTCCAACGATGCCGCCTGAGAGCCGCGCCTTGATAAGCCGGACCACCGCCTCGTCGACCCAGCTTTGTTTGATCGGTCCTGGAGCCAACCGCGGATCCGACCGTGAATCGAGCCTTGCATCCAACGCCGCGTCCTGATCGCTCATGACCTCAATCGCCCTCGGTTGTTTTTGTTGCGAGGCCCGCACCAGGCTCAAGTCTTGTTCTCGGTATCGCTTGCCGCTGCCCGCTCCTGGACACCGCCGGCATAGCTCGCCGAGTAACGCGGCGAGGTGTGCCCTGCGACCAATGGGATGCCCTTCAGCCACAGCTTCATCGCTTCGTAGTGAATTGCCCCCGTCACCTTTAACGTCATTAGCGGCATCCGGATCATCGCGACCGCCAGGGAAAGGTCGCTCATTGAGTGTTGCGTGCCGCGAAAATGCGTCTTGAGGAGCGGTCCCTGGCCGTCGTCATAGGCAACGCCGACAGTGATCGTCTCGCCGGGCGCGACGACGCGGAAACTGTAGCGGCCCGATCGAGCCGCGAACGGCGAGACGAAGAGTTCCTTGCGGCAAGTCTGCGCATAGACCCCGCCGGTGCCCTGCGCGCCGGCCGCCACGACATAGCCTTTGCGCTCTCCAAACGTATTGGAGACTTCGTAGTTGAGCGCGACGAGGCCGCCGGATTCACTCAACAGGAAATAGACGCTGAGTGGGTTGAACGCATATCCGGCCACACGCGGATAGGCGAGTAGCAGGATCCGCCTCCCTGCTGTCTTGAAGCCCGCCGCTTCGAAGGACCGTCGCGCATGCCTGCCGATCGGCGTTCCATCGCCGGGCCCGAAGTCACGGTCGTAGAGCGCGCACAGGTTCGCCGAATTGTAGGAGAACAATCTGAGGCGCCGACTGAGCGCCTCGAGCCGCTCGACATCGGTCAGCAGCGTGAACACGCGGTAGGACAGCGCATGCTGGCGTGGCCGCAGCCGCTTGTGCCCCACGTTCCCGAAGTAGATCGAACCCTCGCTGGTCATTCGGCTGCAACCTGAAGTGTACGTCGCGACTGCGCCGCCGGCGACAGGATCCGGGCGCGGCTTCCCGCGACCGTCCACGGCCGGCAAAGCCCGCCGAGATCCTCCGCCACGGCAAGCCCGGCCTGCAACCCGTCCTCATGAAAACCGTAGCCGAAGTAGCTGCCGGCGAACCAAGTCGCACGCCGCCCCTGTAGCGACCACAGATCGCGCTGGGCCTGCATCGCTGTTAGATCGAAAATCGGATGCCGGTAGCTCGACTGCTTGATGATGAACTCCGCGGCGATCTTCCGCCAGGGATTGAGCGTCACGAAATAATCCCGCGCCGTCTTGAGCGGCTGCAAACGGTTCATCCAATACGATACCGACAGGCCCTCGCCGCCGCCATCGCCGGTGTAGTTCCAGCTTGCCCAGGCGCGTTTCCGCCGCGGCATCAACCCGGCGTCGGTATGAAGAACGGCCGCGTTGCGCGAATACGAGAATGCGCTGAGAAGG
>Ga0180009_10000491_pt1 | contig 54866 bp, 57 predicted proteins | sample OS_PC_MetaG_FD_123537 | JGI IMG/M metagenome (GOLD analysis project Ga0180009, IMG submission 123537) | Groundwater microbial communities from the Aspo Hard Rock Laboratory (HRL) deep subsurface site, Sweden - OS_PC_MetaG | ecosystem: Environmental > Aquatic > Deep subsurface > Groundwater... | reverse complement strand
TCAAGCGCCACCTGCGCCTTGAAATTGTCGGTGAACTTGCGTCTCTTTCGTCCCATGCTGGGTATCCCTTCGTCGGTCGGGATATACCTTAGCTCACTGTTCAGTTTTCTGGGACCAGCTCAGTCCGAGCTTCGGGTGCGATTTTCTAACAAGAAAGTCGTTAATCCTCAGCTCCAAATCGTGAGGGACACAAGCGAGGCGGCAATGCAGCCTGGGGTTCCATATCGCTACATCGTTGAGGTAGGCGTCAGCACCCACAAATACCGAGATTTTTCCAATGTGAGCGCAAATTATCAAATTCAGAACCACGAAGGACATACTATTCAATCAGGTCCAATTATCGAGGACCAAGAAGTGAATCGAAACGTCTACAGAAAGCAGATGCCGATTGTGCTAATTTGTCCGCTTGATGCAGACACCGTGTTTTACAAATTCAATGACGCGGGAAATTTTGAGCCGGTGCAACTGGCTAGAGGGCAATCCTTGTATATAAAAATCGAAGCAACAGCCAAGAATATGGCTGTGCAGCGCAGAAGTTTTACGATCGGGGTCCGTCCCCACGTGGATGGGCGGTTGATGTACTGGAGCGATGACGGAAAATTCTTGTTCACTGCAGTTTGATCGGACGCGTCACGTAATGTTGCTCGTCCAAAAGCAGGGCGAATAAACAACTGGCAATATGGAAGAACCATACGGAGCCGCAATCTGCGTGGAGCTCAGCGACAGTGTCACGACAAGTGTTTGAGCGACAAGCTCCCAAACCGGACCTTGCCGATCGCCTCAGCTAGAACAGGTAAAGGAAAGTCGTTCACGTAGTGCGCAGCGCTTCCTTCGATCGCTCTCCCCTGGAGCCGTCGCGCAACGCGCTCCGGGACACCGTCAGCAGCACTGAGAGCTGTTTCAAACGTATGTCGGAACGTATGTGAGTCGGCCGGATGCTTCCGATCCGGGAGCAACACTTTCACACGCCTGTTGAAACGTCGGCGAGCTGGGCCTTCCGAGGGTTTTTGATCGGCGCGAAACTTCCACTTCGGGAACAGCTCCTTCCCTTCCCCGCGCACACGCCGGCAATAATCCAAAAATCCAAGCTCAATGAGCTCCGGATGAATGGGGAGGATGCGCGCAGACGACATATTTTTTAGAGACCGCTCCTCGTACTCTACAAGCCGTATGTGGGGCACTTCGGCGCTCTCATGAACATCCACCACGTAGACATAGAGTTCGCTCGCACGTGCACCCAGAAACAACTCGAGAAGCGGCACCCAAAATTCATCTGTTTGGTCATCCAGCCGACACGGTCGGTCATATGGTGCCTGCGAAAAAATATGTTGGAGTTCGCTTTCAGTGTAAGCACCACGATGCGGGGTTTTGTCTTTCTTGCCTTCGGACACGCCTAAAGCTGGGTTGTTGGTCAGATGACCACGATCAACTGCGAGTTGGAACACGGCGCTGATCTGCCGAAGTCGGTCGCCGACGCTATTTAAGTCGAGGTGTTTGTAAGTTGTTGGATTAGCTTTCATCGCTTCAACTCGCTTAGGAAACGACAAATCTCTGAGTTCAATAATTGAGCCTGCTCGTGAGGGCACCTGGGCCAAAGCGTCACGATATCTCCATATGTCAGCTTTCTTTACTTGAAAGACCGGGGTGCTCATACCGAGGAGTTCCGTCAACTCCTTCCAGGCGCTTCTACGACGTTTAAGCGTATGCGCCGTCACCGGGGAAGATGAAGCCTGCTTGATCGTCTCATGAACACCCCAATATTGCTCAAGCGACAGATTTCCCTCTTTAGACAAGGGAGTGTTCTCCCCAGCGGACACCTTCGGCTCGGGTCTGGGTTGGAGTTGCGTCGCCTTTATTTTTGGTTTGTGGGTGTGACCAAGCGCACTTGCCGCCAACTGATTGTAGACATCCGTCATAACGTCTGCGGCGGCGTTCAGGAGTCCATTTCTGAGTTCGGTGTCAGTTGGCACGATTGCTTTGGCATCGGCCACATTCTCGAAATAGGTGTCGACAACCCAACCGACAGAAGCTTCCAAAGCGTCGATGCTTCGATTTTCAAGAGCAGTCCTAACGAAGCGCAAATCTTCATCAAGAACACCCGAAGGACGATTGCTATCCAGGCGACGACGAGAGCCGAGTTCCATCTCCATATCGTACACATATTGGCAAAACGATCTAAAATGCTCTGATCGAACGCCGTCACGCAGCACAGAGAACTTCTGCTCGATCTCAACGAATCTCGAAGTTGCACTACTGTTCGCTTCTGCTTGGTCCCGAGTGCCGAGAGACACGATAATATGTGTCTTGAAGCTCATCCTGTCAGATTTAGGAAAGTAGCCACGGAGATCGTTTGGAATGGGAAAGCGGACTTCGAAGAGGCCATTTGGACGCTTATAGACATAGCTCATCGTGCGATATCTTCTCCTTGGCATTGTCGACCCTGTCCTAAACGACGAGGCCATCCGGAGACGCAAGCTTCCTAACGCTCTGGCTCATGTTGAATTCGGTGTTGAAAAACCGCTTCAATCAAAAACGTAGTGCGTTGCTTTTAAACGGGAAGAAAACCGTGGCAGTCCCTAGGGGAGTCGAACCCCTCTTTTCAGGTTGAAAACCTGACGTCCTAACCGATAGACGAAGGGACCGCACCGGTTTTGAGAAGTGGCGATATAGCGGCTGTTTCTGGCGAGGGCAACCCGTGATGCAGCGACAAATGCAGATTGTTCAATCGGCAGCTGCGTCGGCCACGTCCAGCTGAACCCGGCGACGCCCATTCCACTCGTCGGCCTTGAGTTTCCCGGTGAGATGCACGCGGGCACCATTTGCCAGAACCTGGCCAAGCGGCGTGTCGGCGGCGCGCCAGGCGATGCATTCGAGGCGTCCGCCGGCGTCTTCGGCGATAAAGCGGACATGATTGGCGCCCACCTGCCGGACGCCCGTGACATGGACGGATTGCAGTGCAAAGACAGGCTCTGGCGAGCCAATGCCGAACGGGCCGATCTGGGCGACCTGGTCGACCAGGGCCGGACTGGCGGCACCCGGCGCCAGCACGGCATCAATCCTGAGTTCCAACGCCGCCGTGCGCTCAGCCGAAAATTGCGCCATGTGCGCAACCATCCATGCGTCGAAGGCCGGGACCTGTTCGGGCTCGAGGCTGAGACCGCCCGCCATCGCGTGCCCACCGCCGGAGAGGATGATGCCTTCGCGTGCGGCCATAGTGATGGCATCGCCGATATTCACGCCCGTCACGGAGCGGCCGGACCCCTTGGCGACGGGGCCGAGCCCCTGCCCCCAGCCGATGACGATGCTGGGCAGGTGATAGCGTTCCTTGAGGCGCCCGGCGACGATTCCGATGACGCCGGGGTGCCAGCCCTCGCCGCTGGCGACGAGGATGCCACGCTCGGGATTGCGTGCCAGCGCCTGTTCGGCCTGCGCCATGGCCAGGTCAAGGATGGCGCTCTCGACGGCCTTGCGCTCCTCGTTGAGCGCATGGAGGCGCTCGGCGAGTTCGACGGCTTCCTGCCGGTCATCGGTGGCGAGGAGCCTGGCGGCGATCCAGGGGTCGCCGACCCGGCCACCCGCATTGAGGCGCGGGCCAAGCATGAAGGTGGCGTGATAGACGGTTTCTGTCTTGCCGATGCCGGCGACGTCCGCGAGCGCGCGAAGGCCGGGATTCTGGTCACGCGCCATGGTGGTGAGGCCCTGGCGCACGAAGGCGCGATTGACGCCGTGCAGCGGAGCCATGTCGCACAGCGTACCGAGCGCGCAGAGGTCGAGAAACGGCATGATGTCCGGCAGGCCGCCATCCGGTGCGAGGCCGCGTTGGCGGGCCAACCGGTTGAGCGCGGCGACGAAAACGAAGACGACCCCAGCGGCGGCGAGGTGGCCGCAGCCGGACGTGTCGTCGGGCCGGTTGGGGTTCACGAGGGCGGCCGAGGGGGGATGTTCGCCCGACATGAGGTGATGATCGATGACAACGACCGGCAGGCCGATGGCCTCGGCTTCGTTCAGCGCGAGCGTCGCGGCGGCGCCGCAGTCGACGGTGATCACGAGGTCGGACCCGGTGTCCTTGAGATGGCGGAAGGCGGCGGGCGACGGGCCATAGCCCTCTTCCAGCCGGTCTGGCACGTAGAGGCCGATATCCTGGCCCCAACCGCGGAAATAGCGGGCAAGAATGGCTGATGACGTCCCCCCGTCGACATCATAGTCGGCGAAGACGGTGACACGCTTCTTCTCGAGAATGGCATCGAGGACGATGGCCGCAGCCTTGTCCATATCGGCAAAGCTCGAAGGGTCCGGGAAATAGTCGCGAAGTGTCGGTGCGAGGTAGCTGGCAGCCTCAGCAGGGTCGACGCCGCGCGAGGCCAGGAGCCTGGCGAGGAGGTCTGACCCGCCGACACTGGGCGCAAGGCGGCGGACGAGCGCCTCGTCAGCCCCTGCGAGCGTCCAGAACCGACCCGTGGCGGACTGGTCCACGTCGAAAAGGCGGGAACTGGTCTGGCGCGCGGCTTGGGCCATGGCGGGATGAGCTTCCTCTCAGAGAATCGGGAAGCTCATCCTAGCTCAGAAACTGGCGGCTGTGACCCACCGCTGCAGCGCTCATCCCAAGAGGACCCGGGACGCGCGGGGCCCTCTTTCGACGTCGCTCAGGATGAGCCCCTGCTTTTCCTGCGGGAAGGTCAGGCCTTGCGGTCGGATCGGACGTGACGGACCATGCCGTCGGTCGAGGTCATGACCAGCGTGTGCGTGTGGACGCGGCCAGTGCCGTGCTTCACGCCATCGAGCAGGCTGCCATTGGTGACGCCGGTGGCGCAGAACACCGTTTCGCCGGATGCCAGCTCGTTCAGCGAATAGGTGCGACCAAAATCGGTGATGCCGACGCGGGTCGCCCGCTTCTTCTCGTCATCATTGCGGAAGACAAGACGGGCATACATCTGGCCGCCGACGCATTTCAGGGCCGCCGCCGCAAGAACACCTTCCGGTGCGCCGCCTGAGCCGACATAGAAATCGATGCCGGTCTGCGGGTCGGTCGTGGCGATAATGCCAGCGACGTCACCGTCAGTGATCAGGGCGATGCGTGCGCCGACGCCGCGAAGGCTGGCGATGATTTCTTCATGGCGCGGGCGGTCGAGCACGCAGGCGGTCATTTCCGAGACCGGCACGCCCTTGTGCTTGGCCAGGGCGGTTATGTTCTCGGCTGGGGTCGCATCAAGGCTGATAATGCCTTCCGGGTAGCCGGGGCCGACCGCGACTTTGTCCATATAGGTATCAGGTGCGTGAAGCAGGCCGCCGCGCGGGGCGATGGCCAGTACGGCGAGGGCATTGGCCATCGCCTTGGCGGTGAGCGTCGTACCTTCGAGTGGATCAAGCGCTATGTCGATCTCGGGCCCGTTATTGGTGCCGACTTCCTCGCCGATATAGAGCATCGGTGCTTCATCGCGCTCGCCTTCGCCAATGACGACGCGGCCCTTGAAATCGACGGCATTGAAGGCCGTGCGCATCGCATCAACAGCGGCTGCATCTGCCTTCTTTTCGTCGCCGCGGCCGACTTCCTTTGCGGCCGCGATGGCTGCGAGCTCGGTCACGCGGACCATCGCATCAGCAAGGCCCGGTGTCAGAACGTTGTTTTTCATGGCTTTTTATCCCCTGTCGCGCTTTTTCATATCTAGCACGATTTGTTAGAGCAATTAGCTTGCCGTTTCGATTCGGATCAGGCGCGGCGCGTCCATTAACACGGTCAGTTTCCCAAGTCTCGCGAGGGCTGCGGTCATGTGCGAGCGGGCGCACCGGTGCGTCACGATGGCCACCGGGCTGGCACCGGATTCGTCAGCCGAATCCTGTAACAACTGATTCACGGAGACACCTTCTGCAGCAAGCGCTTCGGTGAGGGCGGCCAGCGCGCCGGGCTTGTCGGCCAGGCGAACACGCAGAAAGAAGGCCGACGCCTCGTCGCCCGTCGCGGCCACGAAGGGACGCTCCACATGGTGTTCGGCGCGGCCAAAGGCGGGCCGAATGGCCGGGCGGAAGAGCTTGGCGACATCGCCCATGACGGCGCTGGCGGTCGGGCCGGCACCCGCGCCGGGGCCGGTCAGTGTGATCGAGCCCACGGGGTCACCTTCGATACGTACCGTGTTGAGCGATCCGTTGACGCGCGCGAGCGGGTGATTGGCCGACAAGGCCATCGGCTCGACGCGGCAGACAACGCCGCTTTCAGTGAGGACGCCTTCGGCGATGAGCTTGATACGCAGGCCGAGACGGTCGGCAAGTTTCAGGTCGAGCAGGTCGATCTGGTCGACACCGGACACGCTGACCTTGGAAAAGTCGAGATCGGCGGAAAAGGCGATGGCCGAGAGGATGGCGGCCTTGTGGGCGGCGTCCATGCCGGACACATCAAGCGCCGGGTCGGCTTCGGCATAGCCGAGCTTCTGGGCTTCGGCGAGCACCTCGTCATAGGACCGCCCCGTTTCCAGCATCGTCGTTGTCAGGAAGTTGCAGGTACCATTGAGGATGCCTGCAACGCGCTTGATCTCGACGCCAGCGAGGCTGTCACGCAGGACGCGCACGACGGGGATGCCGCCCGCAACGGCGGCTTCGAACAGGAGGTCGACGCCTTTTTCCTCGGCGAGGGCGGCGAGCGCCATGCCGTGTTTGGCCATCAGGGCCTTGTTGGCGGTGATGACATGTTTGCCAGCCTTGAGGGCGCTTTCAACTGCGAACTTGGCCGGGCCATCGGATCCGCCGATCAGCTCCACGAACACGTCAACGTCGGGGTCTTCGGCGAGCGTCGCCGCGTCGTCGAACCAGCGGTACTTGTCAGTATCCACCGGCCGGTTTCGGCTTTTGCTACGCGCGCTGACGCCCGTGATTTCGACCTTTCCGGGCAAGCGCAATTTATCCTGGCGCTCAACCAGTTCAATCAATCCGCAGCCGACGTGGCCGAGACCTGCAATACCTATTTTCAATGGCCCCACGAATGGCCCTCCGGTTCATATCGGGCGGTGGATAGACCAGTTGGACGCAAATGCGAAGGGCCTATGGGGGAATTGCAACAGGCTGTGGTCTTGTGCCGCCGGATTACTCCGCTGCGGCGGACGACAGTTCCTTGGCACCATGCTTGGTCATGAACTTGCGAATGTTGCGCGCGGCCTGACGGATGCGCTGCTCGTTCTCCACAAGGGCAATGCGGACATGGCCGTCACCATGCTCACCGAAACCGGCACCGGGCGCTACGGCCACGTGTGCTTCGTTCATCAGCATGAGCGAAAATTCAAGGCTGCCGAGATGGCGCAGCGGCTCCGGGATGGGCGCCCAGGCGAACATGGATGCCTTGGGACTCGGGATGGCCCACCCTGCCCGGCCGAAGCTTTCGACCAGGACGTCACGGCGCTGCTTGTATATCTGCCGGAACTCATCGACGCAGTCCTGCGGCCCGTCGAGGGCTGCGACGGCTGCGACCTGGATCGGCGTGTAGGCGCCATAATCGAGATAGGATTTGACGCGCGCCAGGGCCGCGATCAGCTTTTCGTTGCCCGCAACGAAGCCCATGCGCCAGCCGGCCATGGAATAGGTCTTGGACATGGTCGTGAATTCGACTGCGATGTCTTTCGCCCCGTCGACCTGCAGGATCGAGGGCGTCGGCTCCTCGAAATAGATTTCATTGTAGGCGAGGTCGGACAGGATCCAGAGATCATGCTTCTTCGCGAACTTGACGGCGTCCTTGTAGAATTCGAGGTCGCAGACTTCGGCCGTCGGGTTCGACGGATAGCAGAGGACCATCGCGGTCGGTGGCGGAACGCAATGCTTCACTGCCTTTTCAAGGTTACGAAGGTAGTCCTCGGGCGACGGCGCAGGCACGGCGCGGATCGAGGCTCCGGCAATGATGAAGCCGAACGAATGCAGCGGATAGGACGGGTCGGGCGACAGGATGACGTCGCCGGGCGCGGAGATGGCCTGCGCAAGGTTGGCAAAGCCCTCCTTGGAGCCGAGCGTGACGATGACTTCCTTGTTCTTGTCGAGCGTGACGTCGAAACGGCGCTTGTAATAGTCAGTAACCGCGCGGCGAAGGCCCGGAATGCCGCGCGAGGCCGAATAGCCGTTCACGTCGGGCTTGCGTGCGGTCTCGACCAGCTTGTCGACAATGTGCTTCGGGGTCGGCAGGTCGGGATTGCCCATGCCAAGATCAATGATATCGGCACCTTCCGCGCGGAGGGCTGCCTTGCTCCTGTTCACTTGCTCGAAAACGTATGGAGGAAGGCGCCTGATCTTGTGAAATTCGGTGTTCATCTCTGGCCTTTCAGACCCTGGGTGACGCGCGGGACATTAAAGCTGTTCCTGATTGCAGCGATCTCGGCGTCAGTAAGAAAGTTCGAGGACTCGTCCAGCCCGGCAAATTGCTGGCGGATCTCATCCCCGATGGCGGCGATTTCGGCCGGCCCATTGGCCGGCAATTCCGCTCGTGCGGTTTCAGCAAATTGTGCCGCCAGCGCGGAAACGCGTTTGGCTGACGCCGGCAATGTCTTGCCGGGCAATTCACCGGGCGCGATCGTGGGGACTTCAGCCAGCACCGGATACCCTTCGCCACGGATCTCCTGACGACGGGTCTCGTACCAGTCCGGCGCCTGATTGACGGCAGCGCGGACTTTCGTGAACGAATTGGTGCACCCAACTAATAGCAGGCATGACACGCCTATGAGGGGAATCACCGTGTTTTTCATGGTTAAACTCATTAAATCACAAACATTCTGATGAATAGTAACGCATCAACAAACAGGCGATATTGGGACCGATGAGCAGCAAAAATACAGAAAAAGCTGCACTTCCTTCGCTTGGCTCCCTGATTGCCGAGCAAAATCCGCTGCAAATGCAGGTGTTAATGACAACGCTTGCGTTGGCCAATACGGAATCGCAGGCCCTGATCAGCGACGTATTGATGGGATCGGGGCCGATGGGAACCGTGGCGCAGGGCGACCCGATGGGCGCTGGCGAAGCTTTTCGTGCTGTCGGCATGAGCCTGGCCAAGAACCCGATGGCCCTGATGAACGCCAATCTGGAACTGATGAAGGGCTGGATGAACCTGTGGCAGGAGATGGCCACTGAAGTGGTCGGCACCGAGGCGCCGAAAGAAACCGACAAGCGCTTTGCCGACCCGGAATGGCAGACCAATGCCGGTTTCAAGTTCATCCGCAAGGCCTATGACGTGAACAAGACCTGGCTGATGGGCCTGGCCGACCATGCGCCTGACCTGCCGGACAATATCCACCGGCGCGCCAAGTTCTTTACCCAGCAACTGACCGACATCATGTCGCCGACCAACTATCTCGGCACCAATCCGCAGGCCCTGCGCGCCTTCCTCGAGAGCGGCGGCGAGAGCGTGCTGAACGGCATTCGCCTTGCCCGCGCCGACGTGAAGAAGGCCGGCGGCAAGCTGCATATCAGCCAGACGGACGAAACCCCATTCGAGATCGGCAAGAACATTGCCACGGCGCCCGGAAAGGTCGTGTTCCGCAATGACCTGATCGAACTGATCCAGTATGCGCCGACGCAGGAAACGGTCTATTCGCGACCGTTGCTGATCTTCCCACCGTGGATCAACAAATTTTACATCCTCGACCTGCGCGAAGAAAATTCGATGATCCGCTGGCTGGTCGACAGGGGCCTGACCGTGTTCGTCGTCTCGTGGCGCTCGGCCGACGCCGTGACCAAGGATTATACTTGGGACGATTACAGCAAGAACGGCGTTTATGCCGCCGTCGAGGCGGCACTGCAGGCGTCAGGCTCGAAGAAGCTGAATGCTGTCGGCTATTGCATCGGCGGCACGCTGCTGTCGGGCACGCTGGCGCACATGGCCGCGCATGATGACGATCGCGTCGCATCGGCCACCTTCTTTGCCTCACAATCCGACTTCGAACTGGCCGGCGACCTGAAGGTCTTCACTGACGGCCCGGGCCGCGCCTATCTTGAAAGCGTCATCGACGAGAATGGCGGCGTGATGCCCGGCGCGATGATGTACGAGACCTTCAACTGGCTGCGCCCGATCGACCTCGTATGGCGCTACGTGATCGACCAGTACATGCTGGGCAAGGCTCCGCGCCCTTTCGACCTGCTCTACTGGAACGCCGACCAGACCAACATTCCGGGCGAAGTGCACAAGCGCTACCTAAAGGATTGTTATTCCGATAACAAACTGTCCAGCGGTGATTTCGACCTGCTTGGCGAAAAAATCGACCTGAAGAACGTCAAGATCCCGGTCATGGTGCAGGCCAGCCGCGATGACCATATCTGTCCGTTCGAGAGCGTTTACCGGACCGCCACCGTGTTCGGAGGCGACACGAAATTCGTCCTGTCAGGATCCGGCCATATTGCCGGCGTGGTGAACCATCCGGCCAGCAAGAAATACCAGCACTGGACAGGCGGCGCGATCACGCCGACCGGCGCCGAATGGCTGGAGACGGCCGAGGAACACCCCGGTTCCTGGTGGCCTTACTGGTGGGACTGGTTGCGGCCAAAGTCCGGCAAGAAGAAGCAGGCTGTGGAACCGAAGGACATGGGCCTTGGCGCCGCGCCGGGCTCATACGTTCGCGTTCGCCTCCAGGACATCAAGCTTCCGTTGAAATAGCGTCGCGGGGACCTGGTGCCGCGCGCGACGCCCCTCCGTACTTTCGCGGAGGGCGGCGTTGCGCCTTGTGTTGTACCAAGCCCCTCGACCGATCATTTTCGCGACGCGCCCGAGGGCGGCGCTACAAGCGAATTTGAAATTTTTGTCCTGCTCCAACGGGGTCGAGCTGGCAGTGACGCAAAATGGAAGCCGAGACCGATGACGCGAACTCACTCTGCAGTGCCGACCGGCACCGAAGGCCGGGCCTCTCATGTTTGGTAACAGTTTTCGCCTGTTCAAGCTGTTCGGTATCGACATCAGGATCAATCCGGGCTGGGCCGTGATCGCCACGCTGGTCGCATGGTCACTGGCACAGGGGACATTTCCCGAACTGTATGCGGGGCTCGATACACGTGCCTACTGGGCAATGGCCCTTATTGCGGTCCTTGGTCTCGGCATTTCAATCATCGTCCATGAACTTGCCCATTCCCTCGTTGGGGCAAGATTCGGCACGCCGGTTTCCAGTATCACCCTGTTCATGTTCGGCGGTGTCGCGGCGCTAGAGCAGGAACCCAAGGCCCCGGTCCCGGAACTGCTCATGGCGCTGGCCGGACCGGCCATGAGCCTTTTCCTGTCCGGACTGTTTTTCAGCGCGAGTGTCGCCGTGGGAGGTGTCGAACAGTTTCCGATTCGGGCGGGCGTGTTCCATTATCTGGCACTGCTCAACATGGTGCTCGCCATATTCAACCTTGTGCCGGCCTTTCCGATGGATGGCGGCCGGGCGCTGCGCGCAGCGATCTGGGCCGCGACCGGAGATATCAGGACAGCTACAATGCGCGCCGCGAAAGTCGGCAAGTTTATCGGAACAGGCTTCATGCTGGCCGGCCTGTTCGCGGTGCTGACCGGCAACCTGCTCGCCGGCATTTGGTGGATACTGATCGGGGGATTCATCCGCGCCTCGGCCATAGGGGCCTTCTTCAACACCCGTATCGAAACCGTGCTGGATGGACTGCCTGTGACCCGATTCATGACTGTCGCGCCCGATACGGTCCCGTCCGACCTCACCCTCGCAGAGTTCGTCGAACACCACCTCTACCGCTTCGGACACGACATGTTTCCGGTCATGAAAGCGGGAAAACCCGCAGGTACGATCGGACTCGGCGAAGTGAGGCAGGTCCCGAGAGAAGCCTGGACGCAGACCCTGACCAGAGACGTCATGACCCCGCTCACGCCGGTAAAGACCATTGCCGCACATGAGCCCGCAATGAACGCCTTGATACAGATGCAGGCGAATGGCCTGAACCGCCTCCTCGTCATCGACAACGAGACGCTCGTCGGCGTCATCGTCCTGAAGGACCTGATGGAATTACTGTCCGTGAAACTCGCGCTCGAACCGGCAAGCAAGAGCGCCTGACCGGACCCCGATGCCGTTTCAGTGTGACAGCAAAAGTGGTACCTTCGATGTGCGGAGCAATGTCCGGGTCACACCCGGCAGGATGGATTGCTGAAGACGCGAGTGCCGATATCCGCCTAGGACAATCAGGTCAGCGTCACAGGATGTCGCCAGATCGAGAAGGACATGCGGAACCGAGCGACCTGTACTGTCCTCGTTGCGGACTTCGACCTTGTATCCATGACGGGAGACGTGCGCACCAATATCCCATCCCGGAGCTTGACCGTAACCTGTTTCACCCGGATTGGCGTCGACCGCGGCAATCCAGACTTTCGCGTCATCAGACAGCACCAGCATGCTGTCATGCAGGGCGCGAGTCGCTTCGCGGCTGGCGTCCCAGGCAATAACGGCGCGGTTGCCGACCGTCTCGCCGGTCCAGTCTGCAGGCAGGACCAGAACCGGACGACCGGCCCCCATCAGCACGCCTTCCAGCATGTCCGCATGGGGCTGTACATCCGATTTATCGGGTGCACGAACGATAACGATATCCGCATGACGCGCATTCATGGCAGACAGCGCTTCAACGCGATTCGAAAACGTCTCGATGTGACGCATTTCGACGGCTGGCTCTTTGCCAACCTGTTTTTGCTCGAAATTGTCCCACGCCGCTTTCATCGCATTCCGCGCTTCCTGAAGCATGGACGCATAGACCTCGCCGGCACCGCCTATGCCATAACCAGTGAACATGGGCGGCAGAATCGTAAAAGCTGCACAGCTGAGGTGCGCATTGCGTGCCTCTGCGAAGGCACGCGCGAATTCGAACGCCTTCATGTCGTCTTCGGGCGATGACATGCATACGCTAATGTCTTTGATTTTCATGGTTTCCTCGCGCTTTTGATAGCACCCGTTTACATGCAGATGAGCGTTGGCACTTGATCCGGCTCAATAAGCTGCCCGTCGCGTGCAAATATCCCGAGGCGTTTTCAATGACCCTCAGGTCATCAGTCCCAGCGCCAGCAGCAGCAGGGTCGCGAGGGCGCCACACCAGGGCACCCAATGGGGCACGATGAACGTGCCTTCCGGTGCAGGATCGTTCCGGCGCTTGATCCGGGCAAGCGCCAAGCAGACGAGAACGAAGATCACAAGCGTGATCACGGATGTCCACTCGGCCAGGGCGGTGATGGTGAACCCCAGTGCCAGGGTCAACACGATGAGTGTGGAAATTGCCGTGGCTATGACGGGCGTGCGGGTGCGCGCACTGACCCGCGCCAGAAAAGCAGGCAGCGCCCCCTCGTTTGCCAATCCATAGATGACGCGCCCAGCCATGATGATCTGCACGATAATGCCATTCACCGTCGCAAGAATGGCAATCAGGGAGATGGTGATCGGAGACAAGCCGGTCGTGCGGTCAAACACGAGCGCGAGCGGTGCGCGGCTTTCCGACAACTCAGTGATGGGAACCGTCGCAAGCGCCGCCAGCACAACAAACGTGTAAAGAACGAGCGTCAGCCCGAGGGTCAGGAATATACCCTGAGCGAGCGTCTTCTGCGGATTCACCGTTTCCTCGGCAATCGAGTCGATATCCTCGAAACCGATGAAGGCAAAGAAGGACAGCAGGCCCGAAGCGAATATGCCCGACCAGAGTGCGGGCGAAAATGAGGTCGGTACCGATTTAACGGCTTGTTCCCCCAGATCCGCGCCCGACCAGAATGCCCCCAGGACCAGGATTACAAGGCCGCCAATCTCGATCAATGTCAGAGCACCTGCGAACAGGATCGACTCGCGGATGCCGAAACATGCGACAATCCCAGTCATCGCTATCACGACGGCCAACACCACCATGTAGGGCACATCAATCAATTCCACGATGTACCCCGCCGCACCGTGCGCAATGGCGGATGACGAGACGATGCCCACCGCAGCGACCCCCAGCCCGACGATGAGGAAAAGCGTCGGTGAATTGAATCCGGCCCTCACGAAATGCGCTTCGGCCGCAGCGAAGGGCATCCGTCCCGTCAGTTCCGCAAAACAAGCTGCAGGCAGCAACATCACGAGGCTGGCGATCAGAAATGATATCGGGGCGTGATCGCCTGACAGTGCAATGACCTCACCGACCAGGACATAAATTCCCGCTCCAATCGTTACGCCGAGTCCGTACAGGACGACGTAGGGGAGTGTCAGCGCGCGCTTGAGGCGGGGTCGGGCGGCGGGTGGTTGCGTCATCGGTCCTGCGTGGAGTTGCTTGAGGGATTTTGTCAAAAGGGGCGATCGGGAATTCACTCTTTTATCCAGTCGCCGTGTTTCTCAGCCAATGGACCACGAAAATTTCAGCTCTCCGACGAACGCAGGAAGCCAGGAAACCCTGATCGCCTCTCGGGAGGCTTTTTGCTCGCAGTGCTCCGCTCGGAGATCAGGGCACGAGCAACGCCGCAATACGCGGTTGGTCGACAACATATTCCGTCATGCTGCCATATACCAACCGATGCGCGCGCGAATGCATGCGAGCGCCCATGACGACAAGATCGCAATTTCGCTCCAGTGCCGCGTCTATGATGGCTGGACCGGGGCGCTGGTCGCCATGTTTCACGTGAGAGCTGCCTGCTTCCAATCCGTGCCATTCCAAATACTCAACCATGTCTGCAGGATCGGCGGCGTCGTCTTTTCCCTCGTCACAACTGAATACTACTATCTCTCTCGCCTGGCGCAGAAACGGCATTGCTGACGAGGCTGCCCGCGCCGATGCGGCCGATCCGTCCCAGGCGATGGCCACAGTCTCTCCAACCGCCGTTGTTCCACCTTTCGGTACGATCAGCAGCGGCTTGCCGGCATCACGAAGAATCTCCTCTACGAGAGGCGAGAACGGGCCAATCCAGTTTGTATCCGCAGCCGAAGCGACGATCAGGTCAGCGAGCCGGCATATCGGGCCGAGCATCTCCACGACTTCACCGATCTGCTCGGCAAAGTGCGCTGTAAAGCCCGGTGCTGGACTATCCGTCTGCAACGGCTGCGGATCCTGCGCGCTGACAACGGCGTTGTATTGAGCGACGGCATTCTTGCGGCGCTGTTCGCTGACTTCATCGATCCAGTCCAGAAGCTCTCCCGCACCGCCCCTTGGCCACCAGATCGGCCATTTTTTTGACGATACGGGTGGGCGATCGATGAGCGATACGACTTTGACATGCGCATCGAACCGCCGTGCGAGATCGAATCCAGCGTCCAGCGCCAATCGTTCCACTTCGAGCGGATTTTCCAGATCGTGTTGCCCGATAAGCGGCACCAATATAGTCTTCATCAAAGTCTCCCAAAGCTAAAATATATCGCCGAGCGGCGTTCAGTTGTTGTTCTCAATCAATTCCAACCTTCGCGCCGACAATAGCCAAGTTTTTGCTGTCGCGGACGTGCAGTTGCCGGATGGCGAAACATAGGTTGGCCCACAAGCGATCGGCTCACGTTCCACTCATTATGCCAAACCGTGCCGCCAAGTCCTTCATCACTCGACCATTTCGGCTAGGCTTCGGACTCGATGAGCAGAATTGGCACGCCCAGACGAAGAGTCATTCGCGAGACAAAAGCTGGGTCATCCAGTTGCACATCTCGTGCAGTGACGATTATCGATGGCAATCGCGTGCGATCCGCCTCCCAAATACCACCAAGCTCTTCCAAACGGCTTGCGCCGGAGCGCTTCACAGGCTCTCCGATAACACGACTTACCTGTTCGGCTACCTCAATCGCGGGGTCCCCTTCTCGTTGTGCCAGCACCAAAATTCCGCGTGATCCAGTTGGCAGGTGTGGCGGTACGAACAGGATCGGCGCATGCGCCGACAAGGCCGCGTGACGCAACTCGGTGAACGGGTGGGACTGACGCGCAAGCGGATCAGTTGGCTGGACCAGGATCAGCAAGTCTTGCCTGGGCGTGGCCTTCACGTCCGCAAGAGCCTGCCCGGATTCAAGTACTGAGATGTCTGCCTCAATGCCAACCGATCTTGCCATTTCTGAGAGAAGTTCAATTCGTTGCACCGACCGCTTGGGTCGCTTTGGGGTTTCAATGACTTGCCGCAAGTCGCGCCATTGCCCCGTCACGACATCCAGAACGTGGCCGAAAGTTGCGTGCGCTGAGACGACCATGTCTTCATTTGTCACAAGGATGGCCCGGCAGGATGAGCCGAAACGCCTTGCGATAGTGAGCGCCGCAGCTTCACCGGCCGCATGGTCGATCGTCGCAATGCTGACCACCGTGCATTTCGTAAATCGAGCAAGCACCTCAGTCATCGGATTTCTTTGCGACGGACGAACGGCTCGGCGGGGCGCGAGGTGGTTCGCTTGGCGGATTTTCCGGGGGAGCGCCCGGCGGTTCAGATGGCGGGATTTCGTCAGCGACCGGACGGGCGGTGTATTTTTCGTCACTCTTGCCAGACTGCGAAATCACTTGAGCAAACGCGGTCAGCGCGGCATCGACTTTTCCATGGAGAATATTGGGAGAAACGCCTGTCAGAAGCGCGATTGCTTCATCGACATTGCGAACGGGATAAACGCCGAAGCGACCCTTTCGGCACGCTTCAACCACCTCTTCGTTCAACATCAGGTGCTGAACATTGCTTGCGGGGATGATCACCCCCTGATCTCCGGTCAGGCCACGAGCATTGCAGATATCGAAAAAGCCTTCGACCTTTTCATTGACCCCGCCAATCGCCTGGACCTCCCCATGCTGGTTGACCGACCCGGTGATGCCAAGGGATTGCTTGAGCGGCACTCCGGCAATCCCAGACAGAAGCACACAAAGCTCACCCAAAGATGCGCTGTCGCCTTCGACACCGCCGTAAGATTGTTCGAAGACCAGACTTGCGTGCAACGACATCGCCTTGTCGGTCGCATAGCGCCCAGCCATGTAGCCCGTCAGGATCATCACGCCCTTGGAATGAATAGGGCCGCCGAGACTGGCTTCCCGCTCGATGTCGATGATCCGGCCGCTGCCGGGGCGTGCGCGGGCTGTCACCCGGGTTGGCTTGCCAAACATGAACCCGCCGATCTGGAAGAGGCTGAGACAGTTGGCCTGGCCTGCTGCCATGCCGTCCGTGTCGATCAATGCGATATCCCGAAGAATGCCTTCCTGCATTCGATCACTGATCCTGCTCAGGCGGCGGCGTCTTGATTGAATCGATTCAGCCACATCGACCTGTGTAATCGAGACTCTGTTCGCTACGCTGGCGCGGTGCGATGCTTCAATCATGAGATCGCGGATATCGCTTGAAACGAGTGAAAGCCTGTCTGCATCTCCGGTCGAACGCGCGGCTTCCTCGACCAAGCGCTCGAGCGCGGTATTGTCTGGTGGCAATAACCCATCCTGTTCTGCATGGGCTGACAGTTTCGCCGCGTATGCTGCCTCGGAACTTTCGGACCTGAGCGCGTCTGTTTCGAAGTCAGCCAGCAGTTTGAAGTGAACGGAGAAATCGGGATCATAGGCAGCCAGAACATGATGCATCCAGGCATCACCCACCAGAATCACCCGCAAGTCGATCGGTATCGGTTCCGGTTCGAGCGTAATCGTTGTCGAGAGATTGAGCACTTCACCGAGGCTCTCAATCTTGACCCCCGATTGGCGAAGGGATCGTTTTAACGCATCCCAGGCCAACGGCTCCCGGAAAAGGCTTCGGGCATCGATGACCAAATATCCGCCATTGGCCATATGCAGTGCGCCGGGCTTGATCAACATGAAGCTTGTCGTGAGCACTCCGGCCTCGGCCCTGTGTTCAACCCGGCCGACGAGGTTGGCGAGCGTCGGATGAACCTCCTCCACCACGGGCGCACCCGAGCGCTCTTCACCATGGGCAACGAATATATTGACGTCATAACGCTCCAACGGGCCCAGCGAACCGTTGGGAGAAATGGGTCCCGCGTCAGATTCGCGGGATTGAGCGGCAAAAGTCGAAAAGAGGACAATGTTGTCCACAAGGTCCTGATGCATGGCATCGAGGTGTTTTACCGCAGTTGGCAACTCTCGCAGCGAGGCCTTTGTCTCTTCGATCGATTGCTTGATTGCTGCCTCGGCTGTTTCTCGCTCCAAGGCCCTGAGACTTTTCCGTGTTTCGCGTTCCCATTTAGGCAAATGTCGGAGCGTGTCGGCCAGCAAGTCCTGAACTTCCTTGAGCTGGCCCTGCCGCCGTTTCTGCTCCGCTTTCGCCAGCGCATTGAATGATTTCGGATCAAGGACTTCGCCGTTCTTGAGGGGAGCGAGCGAAAAGCCCATGGGGGTCTGGATGATTGCGACATCGCGGTTGCGCCCTTCCTTGCCAAGCTTTTCAAACGCATCTTCCTTACGGTTCTGAAATTCATCCTCGAGGGCTTCGCGCTGCGCCTGAAACTCCGGCTTCTCGAACGCGGCGGGCACAGCTGCAATCAGGTCGAAGATCAGGTCACGTACGGCCCCTCGAAACTGCATCGCACTTCCTGGCGGCAAACGAATTGCCCGGGGCTTGTGAGGCACATCGAAATTGAACACATAGACCCAGTCATCGGGCATCTCGCGTTTTGCAGTGGCCTTTTCAAGCAGCGCCTTGGTTGCAGCCGACGCATCAGCGCCCGGAGGAGCAGCAACAAAAAGATTGAACCCTTTCGCCGACATTCCGGTGGCAAGTTGTATCGCCTCTCGCGCGCGTTCCTGGCCAAAAAGTCCTTCGAATTCAACGGTCGACGATTGTGCCGGTTTACGCTTGGTGAAGTGAGTACGCCTGCGAAGCCTGTCCGCAGGCAACGGGTCGATGGTTCCGGCGGTGTCGCTTGATGCCAACTGCACCTCCATGTATTGTCGGCATCGTCGCATCAGGTTCGCGTTTGTGCCAGTATGTGCTTCAGTCGGCAAAGCTAGCATTGCGTTGCCCGAATGAACTAGGTGTATTTCCGAGGGTGCTGGTGACGGCCCCGGCCTGATGTGAGTCCGGCTTCACCAATCTCGCGGCGGCCATTCTAGTGCAACGGGCAGGATGCGCCTTGCTCGAATACCGGCTTTGCGCGGCCTCTCGAACCTGCTTCTCCTCTCGATGCGCCCCGGCTGGTCATCCATCTTTCGTTTGACAGGCAGCCTCGGGAAATTTGAATGGGATTATCGCAACAGGATTTGAAACGCCCTCAACCAGGACACTCCCTGATGGAAATGAAGCTGAGTATACGCCTTGATCCTGAAGCCGGAGGCAGGTTCGGGCCGGGAAAGGCCGCCCTGCTCGAGGCGATAAATGTGTCCGGTTCCATTGCAGGTGGGGCGCGCGAGCTCCGCATGTCTTATCCGCGCGCACTCAAACTGGTCGAGAGCATGAACGCATTGTTTCGCTCGCCGCTGGTCGCGTCGAGCCATGGCGGAAAGGATGGCGGCGGCGCCGTGCTTACCGAACAGGGGCTGAAAGTGCTCGCATTGTATCACGCCCTCTGCCAGCAGGCCGAAGAGGCAACCAGGGCCCGCCGCCGCGAAATCGCATCGATGATTCAGCCCGCCGGGGACTAGTATCGATATAAATCACCATTTAGAACGATATCATGCGTTCGGCTTCGTCCCTCGTAACCCATGAGCATCCGCAGGACGTGCTGGGGGCAGCGCTCGGCTTCGCCAAATCCGGCGCCGCAGTCGCGCTTGTCATCGTCACGGCGACCGAGGGCGGCGCGGTGCGGACTCCCGGCGCTCTGATGGCCGTGTCCGAGATGGGCGAATTTGCTGGCTATGTGTCAGGGGGGTGTATCGACGCCGATGTCCGGCTCAACGCCGTCGAGACGTTGACGTCTGGCCAGTTGCGCAAACTGCGCTACGGTGCGGGATCACCCTTCGTCGATATCCGCCTGCCCTGCGGCGGCGCCCTCGATGTCCTGATTGTGCCGAATGTCGCTCCCCAAACGATCTCCAGGATGCATGACAGGCTCGAACAGAGAGAGGCGGTGCAATTCGCCGTGCTGTCCACGGGTCAGGTCGAGCTCAGCATTGCGCCCGGTGAAGCGCCTCTGTTCCAGACGATCTACAAGCCAAAACTGTCACTGAGGATTGCTGGCCGCGGAGCCGACTGTATCGCGCTGGCGCGGCTCGCATCTGCCAGCGGGTTTGCGGTGCACTTGCAGCTCCCCGACGAAGCTGACTTCGAAGCAGTTCAATCTGCGGGTATCGGGCCCGTCGAACGCCTCACGACCCCCTGCAGTCTTGCGCCTGTCGAAGACGACACTTCAACAGCTTTCGTGTTGATGTTCCATGATGCGCACTGGGAAGCTGCGTTGCTGAAACAGGCGCTGGGTGGACCCGCCTTCTTCATCGGCGCTGTCGGCAGTGCAAAAACCCACGCCAAAAGATGCGAGAGCCTGAGAGAGGCTGGGATATCCGGGCACGACATCCAGCGGGTCCGTGGGCCTGTAGGCCTGGTGCCATCCATGCGCGACGCGTCGATGCTCGCCATCTCAACGCTCGCCGAAATTGTTGCCGCGTTCCACACCAAGGAGACAGTCCGTGTTTGATCGTACCGCAGTCCTACTCCTCGCAAGCGGCCTGTCCTCCCGGTTCGGAACGGGTGACAAATTGATGGCCGATCTGGATGGCCTTCCCGTGCTCGCGCGCGCCGCCGGCGCGCTCGCCAACCATCCCGTTACCAGGCGCGTGGCCGTGGTCGGCACGGACCAGACCGCGCGCAGGGCCTGTCTTGAAACCCTGAGCTTCGAGATTGTTTTCAATCCGGCGCCTGAGGACGGTCAGGGCCGCACACTGGCGATTGGCATCGAGCACGTGCGTGACACGACAGAGGCCGACAGCGTGTTAATCCTCCTTGGCGATATGCCGTTCGTAACGGACACGCATCTCGAAGGACTGGCTGACGCGCTTTCGCAGGGCGCCGGTGCGGTAATGTCGGAAACCGGAGGCAGGCTTTCGCCGCCTGCCCTGTTCCGTCGTGATCACTTCAACCAGCTGGCGGCTGTTACGGGAGACCGGGGAGCCCGCCAGATCTTTGCGGGTATCCCGGCGAGACAAGCCGTGGCGGCCGCCCCGGACTTGCTGATGGACATTGATAGCGGCCTCGACCTTCAACGCGCAGAGGAGCTACTGAATGGCTGACGGTCTGGCACTAACGAGCAAGGCGCCGCTGATTGACCGTTATGGGCGGCAGGTCACTTACCTGCGCCTGTCTGTGACGGATCGTTGCGACCTGCGCTGCACCTATTGCATGTCCGAAATCATGAAATTCCTGCCGAAGGCGGAACTTCTTTCGTTGGACGAACTGGACCGGGTTGCGACGGCTTTCGTTGAGCGGGGCGTTCGCAAGATCCGGCTGACTGGCGGAGAACCGCTCGTCCGCAAGGACATCGGATACCTGATCGAACGACTGGGCCGGCTCATGGATCAGGGGCTGGACGAACTGACCCTGACGACAAACGGCACGCTGCTGGCTGATCATGCCGACGGCCTCATGCGCGCCGGTGTACGCCGGGTGAATGTCTCGCTCGACTCTCTGGACCCTGCCAACTTTGCGGAGATTACCCGGCGCGGCGACCTTTCAAAGGTTTTGAACGGCATCGATGCTGCGCTTGAAGCCGGCCTCAAGATAAAGATCAATACGGTCGCGCTAAAGCATCAGAATGCTGCCGAAATCCCGGACATGGTCGAATGGGCCCATGCGCGGGGCTTGGATATGACACTGATCGAAGTCATGCCACTGGGTGACACCGGCGAAGACCGTATCGACCAATATATTCCGCTGCCGATGATCCGCGATGACCTTGAAACGCGCTGGACCCTTTCCGAGGAAACCAGCCGCGATCCGATCGCCGGTCCCTCCCGCTATGTGCGCGTCAAGGAAACCGGTGGCCGGCTCGGCTTCATCACCCCGCTCACCAACAATTTCTGCGCTGGCTGCAACCGGGTTCGTGTCACGTGCACCGGTCGCATCTACATGTGCCTTGGACAGGACGATCATGTCGATTTGCGCGCCGCCTTGCGGGAGGCGGCAGATCCGGCTGTTGCGCTTGATGCCGCGCTCGACAAGGCGCTTTTCGCCAAGCCGGAAAAGCATGATTTCGAAATCAAACGGCGCGGAAGCGCGCCAGCACTTCCGCGCCACATGTCGATGACGGGCGGGTAGGCGATGGCGAAGCTGCTCTATTTTGGACGCCTAACGGATGTCTTCGGCGCCAACGCCGAAACGCTGGCCCTGCCTGCTGAGGTCAATGACACGTCGGCCCTCAGGCAATGGCTGGACGACGATAGGCAGCTGGGCGGCACCCTGATGACGAAATCCATCCGGATCGCCGTCAATGATGATATCGTACCTGAGCCTTGGCCCATTGCGGACAGCGACGAAATTGCGTTCCTGCCACCTGTTGGTGGAGGGTGAACATGATCACACTCACTGATCAGCCTTTTGATCCTGCCGAAGCCCTTTGCGACTTCGAGAAACGCGCGATAGGCGCAGGCGCTATTGTGAGCTTTACCGGCTTGGTCCGAGGCACAAGCAAGCTCGGCACGGTGAAGACGCTCCACCTGCAAGCCTATTCACCCATGACCGAACGCGGCATGGCCAAGGCGGCAGCGGATGCAAACGCGCGATGGCCACTTGATGCGCTACTGATCATCCATCGCACGGGTGATCTGGAACCAGGAGAGCCCGTCGTGTACGTGGCGACGGCATCGACACACAGGCGCGCCGCTTTCGAAGCCGCTGATTTCCTCATGGACTATCTCAAGACCGAGGCCGTTTTCTGGAAAAAGGAAACGACGGACTCCGGTGCCCACTGGGTCGAACCGCGACCTGAAGATTACGAAGACCGCGACCGCTGGTCAAAGACAGGAACCTGAACTGATGCATGGCATAAATGAAAGCCTCAAATTCATTCCGGTGCGGATTGCCGTTCTGATCGTGAGCGACACGCGGACGACCGAGACAGACACATCCGGCAGCCTTCTGGCCGATCGTATCCGGTCGGCCGGGCATGAAGTGGCTGACCATCGCATCGTGCGCGATGATGTGACAGCCATTCGCAGCGTGGTCTCGGCGTGGATCGCCGATCCTGAAATCGACATTGTCATCTCCAGCGGCGGGACAGGCCTGACGGGACGCGACGTGACGCCCGAAGCGGTTACTCCCCTGTTTGAAAAGACCATCGACGGCTTTTCCGTCATCTTCCATCAGGTCAGCTTCCAGAGCGTCGGGCTCTCGACGCTACAGTCGCGTGCCGTCGCGGGGCTTGCGGGCGGAACATTCATCTTCTGCCTCCCGGGCTCGAATGGCGCAGTGAAGGATGGCTGGGACAAGGTTATCTCATTCCAGCTCGACAGCCGCCATAAGCCCTGCAACCTCGTCGAACTCATGCCGCGCCTGCAGGAGCGTTGAACGAAATGAACGACCTGTCGCACATTGGCCCCGATGGCCGCGCCCGCATGGTGGACATTGGCAGCAAAGTGGAGACTGAGCGCACCGCGATAGCGGCGGGACGCGTGCGCATGGCGCCGGACACCTTGCAGCGGGCCCTCCTCCGCGACACCAAGAAGGGTGATCCGATTGCCATTGCCGAACTGGCTGGCATCATGGGAGCCAAGCGTACCTCAGACCTGATCCCGCTCTGCCACCCCCTGCCCCTCACCAGCGTGACGGTTTTCATCGAACGCGACGGGGAAGCGAATGCCTTGCGCGTGATCGCCACGGCGAAGACAACCGGCAGGACGGGCGTCGAGATGGAAGCGCTCACTGCCGTGTCCGTCGCGTGCCTCACCCTCTACGACATGCTGAAAGCCATCGACAAGGCGATGGTCATCGAAGGTATCGAACTGATCGAAAAGACCGGCGGGAAGTCGGGCGACTACCGGAAACCGGCGTCATGAGCGGATTGATCAGCGTCGACGAGGCGCTGGCGCTTCTGGCGCAACATGCCCTTAGCCTTCCGGTCCAGACAGTGCCTCTGGCTGCTGCGCTCGGCGCGCGGCTGGCCGGCGCTGTTCAGGCAAAGGTCTCCCGGCCGCCTGCAGCCGTGTCCGCGATGGACGGCTATGCCGTGCGGCTTTCGGATGTTGCCGCGCCAGGCGCGCGTTTGCGCGTCATCGGCGATGCCCCAGCGGGCCGCCCATTCGACGGCATTGTCGGACCGGGCGAAGCCCTACGCATCTTTACAGGCTCCGTCATACCCGAAGGCGCAGACCATGTCGTCATCCAGGAAGATGCAGATCGGAACGGCGATACGCTTGTCTGTCACAACGCCTATGATGCTGCGCAATTCATTCGCCAGATTGGCATCGACTTTACCGAAGGCGACGAACTGCTCAGCGCTGGTGCTGTGGTCAGTCCCGCAGGGCTTTCCATTTCAGCAGCGGCCAATCATGGCACGCTCAATATTTTCCGACGTCCTCGCGTCGGCATCCTCGCGAACGGTGATGAATTGCGCGCCCCCGGCTCGGTTCTTGAACCGGGACAGATCGTCAATTCCAATCCCGAAGGGCTGGGCGCGCTGATCCGGCAATGGGGCGGAGAGCCAGTCGACCTGGGTGTCGCCGACGACACGATGGACTCGATACATGCCAGGATCGACGCGGCACCGGATATCGACATTTTCCTGCCCGTCGGCGGCGCATCCGTTGGCGATCACGACCTGATGCGACCCGCTTTCGCGGACGCCGGCTTCACGCCCGTCTTCGAGAAGGTGGCCGTCAAGCCCGGCAAGCCGACATGGTTTTCCACCCGTGGCACCCAGCGTGTCCTCGGCCTGCCCGGCAATCCCGCGTCAGCCTTCGTATGTGCCCACCTGTTCCTGAGGCCATTGATCGAAGGCGGAATGCGACGCTCGCTGGTCAATGCGCGATCCGTCAGCGCATTGCCGGGTCCGGGGCGCAGAGAAACCTATCTCCGCGCGCACGTCCATGCCGACACTGATAGCATGCTCAGGGTGGAGGCCGCCGTCAACCAGGACAGCTCGCTCATTCGTCCGTTCCTGATGGCCAATGCCCTGATCCGCAGGCTTGCCGATGCGCCGCCTGTCGCGGCAGGCGATCTCGTCAAGGTCCTGATGATCGCTCCGCTCGAATAGGTCCTGCTCCTTGCCCATCCTGCTAGCGATCCTCTTTTTCATTACGGCCGCATTCTATGCAGCGGTCGGTTTCGGTGGCGGTTCAACCTATAATGCCCTGCTTGTCCTGAACGGCACAGATTACCGAATCCTCCCGTCGATCGCGCTAGGCTGCAACATCATCGTCGTCACGGGCGGGGTCATTCGATTCTGGCAGGCAGGGCACCTGCGGATCTCGCGTCTTGTGCCCTTCCTTGCCGCATCCGTTCCAGCAGCCTGGCTCGGCGGTCGCCTGCCCGTTTCAGAGACCATGTTCATCGGCCTGCTGGGCGGCGCGCTCTTGCTGTCAGGCCTTCACCTCGTGTTCCAATCCATCCCGAAAGAAACGCCGAATCACGATGAAAACAAGGCCTCCGCCATCATCGGTCTTACCGTCGGCGGGAGTATCGGCCTCGTGTCAGGCTTGGTCGGCATCGGCGGCGGCATCTTCCTGGCACCGGTGCTGTACATGCTGAAATGGGGACCACCGCGCCAGATTGCGGCAGCCTGCAGTCTCTTCATCCTCGCCAACTCGTTGTCCGGTCTGACAGGCCAGATCATGAAGCTTCAGGACACCGAAGTCCTGTCCCTTATTTTACCGTATTGGCCGCTATTTCCTGCCGTGCTCGTTGGTGGCCAGATTGGCTCATGGTTCGCCGCTCAAAACCTCCAGCCCAAATGGATCAAGCGCCTTACGGCGGTTTTGATTCTTTACGTCGCTTGTCGACTGCTCCTGCGCTGGGCCAGCCTTACAGCCATGGTTGGTTAGACGTTTCGGAAGGCCCCGGCACGGCGTTCCAAACCGTTCCAATCAAACACATATTTGAAATCTCGCGATTTTAAATCGCCATTCTCGGCGCGCGCGCTATAGTGAAGCATGGCAAAGCGCGCCTGCGGCAGAGGAAAGTGTGGACATGGCAAAGCTCAAGGTGAACGGCAAATCGCATACCGTTGATGTGGAAGAGGACACTCCGCTCCTATGGGTACTGCGAGACCATATTGGCCTGACCGGCGCAAAATATGGCTGTGGAATCGCCCAGTGCGGTTCCTGCACAGTACATATCGACGGGGTTGCCGTCCGGTCCTGTGTTTATCCTCTCGGCGCGCTCTCGGGCGAAGAAGAAATCACGACGATTGAAGGTTTGTCCGAGGGAGCCAGCCATCCGGTCCAGCAGGCATGGGCCGAACTGGACGTGCCGCAATGCGGTTACTGCCAGCCTGGCATGATCATGGCCGTCGCGGGCATGCTGAATACCAACCCGAACCCCACCGACGAAGACATCGACGCCGAGATCACCAATATCTGCCGGTGCGGCACGTTCGTCCGCGTACGCGAAGGCATTCACCTCGCCAAGACAAAGAAAGCCTGAGGCAGAGATCATGACAGAACTTCTCAACCTTTCCCGTCGCAAGTTTATCATCGCCACCGGCGCGACCGGTCTTACGATAGGTGTCCTCGCCGCCTGCTCAAAGAAGCCGGGCGAGCCCGATTATTCGGACATGGAGCCGAACCCGGAAGTAAACGCCTGGGTCCATATCGGCCATGACGATACGGTCACGGTTCGCATTGCACGCTCCGAAATGGGCCAAGGCACACTGACCGGCCTCGCACAACTGGTCGCTGAGGAACTCGAGTGCGACTGGGCCAAGGTGACAACTGAATACCCGACCCCTGGCCAGAACCTTGCCCGCGAACGCGTTTGGGGCGATTTCTCCACCGGCGGCAGCAGCGGCATTCGCCGCTCGCACCAATACGTGCGCGAAGGCGCCGCTGCGGCCCGCATCATGCTGGTTGAAGCCGCCGCCAATGAATGGGGCGTTCCCGTCGCCGAATGCACCGTGTCCAAAGGGGTCGTCTCGCTCAAGGGATCAAAGAAGACGCTGACTTATGGCAAGGTTGCGTCAGCTGCAGCGCAACTCGCGCCGCCGCTCGACGTGACGCTCAAGGATCCGAAGGACTGGACAATCATCGGCCAGCCCAAGCAGCGCCTCGACACCGCCGACAAGCTCACCGGCGCGCAGGTCTACGGCTCCGACGTCAAACTTGACGGCATGCTGACGGCCTCCATCCGGCAGTCGCCGCAAATTGGCGGCAAGGTGAAGAGCCTTGACGCGTCCGCCGTCGCCTCCATGCCCGGCGTGAAGAAGATCGTGCAGATCGGTGACGACGCCGTCGCCGTGGTCGCCGACACATGGTGGCGCGCCAACAAGGCCGTCCTCGCCCTGCCCGTGGAATGGGAAGGCGGCGTGGCGTTCTCCAGCTCCGAATTTGAAACGGAACTCGATGACGGCCTGACGTCCGACGATGCCTTTACAGGCAACAAGGTGGGTGAGATCGCCCCGGCCTTCGCCAATGCGGCCAAAGTGGTCGAAGCCACCTATAACATGCCCTTCCAGAACCACGCGCCGATGGAGCCGATGAACGCCACCGCGATCTGGACTCCCGAAAAATGCGAAGTCTGGTGCCCCACCCAGAATGGCGAAGCAGCGCTTGCTGCAGCCGCCGAAGCCGCTGAGCTGCCGATCGAACAGTGCGACGTGTACAAGCTTCACCTCGGTGGCGGGTTCGGTCGGCGGGGCATGTCGGATTATGTCAGCCAGGCCGTGAAGATCGCAAAACAGATGCCGGGTACGCCCATAAAGCTGCAATGGTCACGTGAAGAGGACATGCTGCACGGCTTCTTCCACCCCATCACCAAAGCAAGGGCGCGTGGCGCACTGGATGCAGACGGCAATCTCACCGGGCTTCACATCCGAATTTCGGGCCAGTCGATCCTGGCCGCACTGATGCCGCAGGCGTTGGCCAACGGCATGGACTTTGCCACCTTCCAAGGACTCCTACCGTCCGGCGTTGACGCCCGTGTCGAAGACCAGACTCTCAAGTACACGTTCGACAATCTCCTGGTCGACCATGCGATGCGCAACCCACCCGTGCGCCCGGGCTTCTGGCGCGGCGTGAACGCCAACCAGAATGCGATCTACCTGGAATGCTTCATGGACGAACTGGCCCATGCAGCAGGACGTGATCCACTGGAATTCCGCCTCGCCCACCTGAAGGACAGCCCCAAGTCTCAAGCCGTTCTCAAGGCTGTCGCCGAGAAGTCCGGTTGGGGCGCGGATGACGGCAAGTCGCGCGGTCTCTGCAACTTCTACTCCTTCGGCTCCTACACCGCGGCCTGTGCCGAGGTGACCGTCGACGCAGACGGAAACCTTAAGATCGACCGGATTGTCGCGGCGACGGATCCCGGCTATGCGGTCAATCCGCAACAGGTTGAAGCGCAGGTTCAGGGCTCGTTCGTGTACGGCCTGTCCGCCATGCTTTACGGCGAAATCACATTCGAGAATGGCGTTGCCCAGCAGAAGAATTTCGACAGCTTCAACTCCATGCGCATTTCCGAAATGCCCAAGGTCGAGACCCTCGTCATGCCGTCCGGCGGATTCTGGGGCGGCGTTGGCGAGCCGACTATCGCCGTGGCAGCACCGGCCGTGCTCAACGCGATCTATGCGGCAACAGGCAAGCGTGTCCGCAAACTGCCCATCAAGGACCAGAACCTGCGGGACGCCTGATATTGTTGTTCGAACGCTCATGCCTGCTGGTCGCCACACTGCTCTCCGCAGCGGCGTGCCAGCAGGCCCCCATTAGCGCCGCACCTGAACAGGATGGCAGCGATACAGGCCAGCTGACCGAAGCGGCTGCGCTCGCCGCGACGTGTTCAGGGTGCCACGCCGGACCGGAATCTGTCGTGCCCAGCCTTGACCGGATGAATGCCGGGGCGCTGCAGGAGCGACTTGCCTTCTACAAGGCTGACACCGAAGGCACGACCGTGATGCATCGCATTGCGCGCGGTTATTCGCAGACACGAGTCGAATCCATCAGCCAGTATCTCGGCGCGGAGACGGTCGATGAGTGAGCCCGGCTTTCCAATCGATCGCCGCCGCCTGATAGCGGGCATCGGCGCACTTGCCGGCACTGGGCTCCTGCCCTTGTCCGCGTTTGCAAAGACCAGAGCCCGTGTCGTGATCATAGGTGGCGGGTTTGGTGGCGCCACCGCGGCGCGCATGCTTCGCGAGCGACCTTCTGCCGTCGGCCAAAATCACACTGCTGGAGCCCAATGCCACTTATACGGCCTGCCCGTTCAGCAACCTGGTCATCGGCGACACACGCGCCATCACGGATCAGAATTTTTCCTATGAGGCGCTCAGACGTTCCGGGATTGCCGTCATCGCCGGGCGAGCAACCGCCGTCGATCCTGTGGCTCGAACGGTCACTTCTGGCGATGGCCGCACCCTGACCTACGACCGGCTGATCCTGTCGCCCGGCATCGACTTCCGCTGGAATGCGATCGAAGGATATGACGCTGCCGCCGCAGACCAAATGCCACACGCCTGGAAGGCCGGTTCGGGAACGTTGCGCCTGCGCGACCAGCTCGTGGCGATGGACGATGGCGGCCTCGTCGTCATGTCTGTTCCGGCGCCCCCTTTCCGCTGCCCGCCAGGCCCCTACGAACGCGCCAGCCTCATCGCGAACTACCTCAAGAAACACAAGCCGAACTCCAAGCTTCTCATCCTCGACAGTCAGGACACGTTCTCCAAAATGCCCCTCTTCATGGAGGCATGGGAGACGCACTATCCTGACCATCTCGAATGGCGCGCGGCATCGCAGGACGGGCGTGTCATCGGCGTCGATCCGACCACGCTCACCCTGTCGACAGATTTCGAGGACATTCGTGCCAATGTGGCCAATGTCATCCCTCCGCAAAAGGCAGAAGAGATCGCATCGCGCGCAGGCGTCGTCGACGCCACTGGCTGGTGCCCGATCAACGCAATCAGCTTTGAGTCCGCGCTCCAGCCTGGCATCCACGTCATCGGCGACGCGACCATCGCCGCCCCGATGCCGAAATCTGCCTTCTCGGCAAACCTGCAAGCCAAGGTTTGCGCCATTGCCGTTGCGCGGCTCCTGTCCGAAATGGACGCCCAGTCGACTGTGCTGGCCAATACCTGTTATTCCTTTATCGCCCCAGACGAAGCCGTCTCGATTGCCGGCGTCTACTCGAACGAGGGCGGCAAGTTCACCAATATTGACGGTGCGGGTGGTCTTAGCCCGCTGGGCGCAGGCGCTGACGTTCGCAAGGCTGAAGCCGCACAGGCGGACGCCTGGTTCGCGGCCATCACGGGCGAGGCATTCGGATGATACGGGATGGCATGATCGCTTTCCTCGCCTGCCTCCTGACAGTCGCGTGCACGCCGGACAGCCCGCGCCTCGTCGCACCGAACCAGATTGACGTCGACTCGATCCCCCTGCCGCTCGCAGACACGCTCGCTGACGCCGCGCATGGCGAGACCCTGTTCGTCTCCCGAGACGGGGGACATTGCGTACTCTGCCATCAGGTCGCTGGCCTTGATGCGGAATTCCAGGGGGATGTCGGCCCCGCCCTCACTGGAATTGGTTCACGCCTCTCGCCCGGCCAGCTCCGCCTGCGTGTGGTCGACTATGAGCTGGTGCAGCCCGGTGTGCTGATGCCTTCCTACTATCGCATTCACGACCTATATCAGGTGTCAGATGCACATGAAGGCAAGCCGGTTCTCTCCGCCGACGATGTGGAAGACCTCGTCGCTTACCTGTCGTCGCTGAAGGAAACCGATGCCTGACCATCCCGCCCCGCCAGAGACCAGGTTCAGCCGCCGGGCCCTCATCCGGCTTGGCGCCGGCACCGTGCTGATCGCCGCCACGCCGCTGCCAGCCTTTGCGACCCCTGACGATGTGAAGGCCGCGCAGCAGGAATTGTTCGGCAGCCGCGTCATCCGCGATGGCCGCGTCACGCTCAAGCTCCCCGCCATTGCCGAGAACGGCTATTCAGTTCCCTTCTCAGTCGAGATCGACAGCCCGATGACAGAAGACGACCATGTACGCCAGATCGCGATCTTCTCGCCGCGCAACCCCATTGCCAGTGTCGCCCGGTTCCAGCTTGGTCCCCGCGCCGGACGGGCCGCCGTCGCCACGCGCATCCGTCTCGGCGGCACGCAGGCCGTCCAGGCTGTGGCGGAGATGAATGATGGCAGTCTCTGGTCTGGCAGTGCCCAGACTGTCGTCACACTTGCCGCCTGCGTGGTGCTCTGGTGACCAGCATCCGACTCTCTGTCCCGCAGACCGCCAGGAAAGACGAGATCATCGAGCTCAAGGCTCTGATCCAGCACCCGATGGAGAGCGGTTATCGGCGCGGGTCACGCGGCGAACAGATTCCGCGCAATATCATCACGCGGTTCGAATGCCTTTATGATGGCGAATTGGTCTTCTCGGCCGACTTCCACCCCGCCATCGCCGCCGACCCCTTTCTCAAATTCTACACGCGGGCGGTCCGGTCCGGAACACTGGAGTTCCGCTGGACCGACCAACATGGCGAAACGTGGAGCGACACTGCATCCCTGTCTGTTACATGATCCGGCTATCCCCTGTCCTGGCTTTTGCCGCCTTGGTTGCGGCATGCAGCCCGTCGCCAACAACCGACACGGATCTGCCCGCTGCCGATGTCCGGTCCGGCTACACGTTCCTCACCGCCGAAACACAAGCCATGCAGGACGATAGCTTCGCCAATCCCGGCTATCTCTGGGTCGACCGCGGGGCTGCACTTTTCGGAAGCCGCGCGGGCGATGCGCCGTCCTGCGCATCATGTCACGGCGAGGGCCTAACCGGAGCCGCCGCCACCTATCCGGCCATCGATGCTGCCACTGGCGACCTCCTTAATCTGGAGGGCCGCATCAACCAATGCCGTATCCGCCACCAGAACCTGCCCGCGCTGGACTATGAAAGCGACGACTTGCTCGCCCTGACAGCCTTCGTCGCCAGCCAATCGGCTGGCGTGCCCATTTCGGTCTCCACCGATGGCGCCGCTGCCCCACACTACAGGAACGGACGCGACTATTTCTTTACCCGCCGGGGACAGTTCAACCTGTCGTGTCATCAATGCCATGACGAGAACTGGGGCAAGCGCCTGCGAGGCGACACGATCAGCCAGGGCCACGGCAATGGCTTTCCCGCCTATCGCCTGGAATGGCAGGCGCTCGGCTCGCTCCACAGACGTATCCGCGATTGCGATGCCGGCGTGCGCGCCGAACCCAAGGCATTCGGAGACCCAAAATATATAGATCTTGAATTGTACCTGAGTTCCAGAGCCAACGGTCTGGAAATGGAAAGCCCGGCTATTCGCCGTTGAGCACTTTCCGATAGCGCCAAGAGGGCCGCGCAACTTGCAACGTGAGCGCGGACGTCAGGCGCATATCAATCACATGTGACGTCCATGTCGTCATGCTCGCTGGAGATGATGGCGCGCGCCGTCTCGTAGACTTCAGGCGTCATCAGCGCTTTCAGTTCGCAGGCATTGAATCCTTCCGGCGGAAACAGGGATATGTTCCGGCGAGCTTCGCGGGCGACGTTATCATCTCCAACTTGTTCGGCAGAAAGCGCCCGGACAAGTTCGTTCCACGCGAACAAGCCGGTCTTCTCAATGCTTTTTGCATGTTCGAAGGCACCGTCAAAGTCACCATCGCGCAGGTAGGTGAACCCTTTGTTCTCGCCCGATCCACTCTGTTGGTTCTCGGTCTGTCCAAGTGCGACTCGCAAGGCGATCGCCTTATCGAGGCAAGCGCGCGTGAGCTTCATCAAATGCGATCCTTCGCCAGCATCGCCCGACCCACACACTCGCTCGGCTAGTGCCCGCGCGGAATCGACGCCAGCGTCCGGTGGCAGGTCGGCCGTCGTGATCAGCACGGTGCCCAGCCCGTGAAAGGCGTTCATTTGGATCGTCTGTTCCGCAGGGTCTGGCGTGTCGTCTGCTGCCGGGTCAACACGATTGAGCGCCAGTGAATAATCGCTGAGTGCTTCCCGTGTCCGACCCAGCTTGCGGTTGCACTGGGCGCGCCAGTAGAGCGGCTGGAGACCAAGTTCATCGTCGCTCCCGATCTGGCCTACCATCGCATCCACCGCCTGGCAGTCAGCCAATGTGTAGCTCGAACGCGACGACGACGCGTCGATGAAGCTGATCCAGGCGAGCCCGGTCTGCGCTAGCGACCGCAAAGCTGGATCGGCCAAGGCCGTATTGAACGAGTCCTGTGCCGACGTGAGCTTTTCCGGCAATCCGGTATCGCCCTTCTTGATCTGCGCGCCGCTGCGTTCCCAGGCCAGCAGGCCCGCCGCGCCTTTCAACAGGGCGCCTTCAGCATCATTGCCCGGCCTGGCAGACTGTATTTCGATCAGGCGCTCATCTGCGAGGGAGTGACGCCCGCGCTCGAGATAGCCCTTGACCGCGGGCAAGACCATGTCGCGCGCCTGCCCGCTCGCGGACCCGGCGTACATCTGGCGCATTTCGTCATAGGCGCGACGGATGGCAGCTTCCTGCGCAGCCACGCGGTTATTCTGCGCATCGATATCCCGCCGCATCGTAAAGGCATGCTTTTCGAGACGATCGGAGTCGGCCGTGAGGCGTTCGGATTTCACCGACAAATCCTCGGCAACGACATAGTAGTACACGCCGAGCCCGGCCGACATCATGACCACGAGGACCAACGTCGTAATGCCCGCGATAAGAATTTGCCTCAGGCCGCGCTGTTCACGCGATACGAGATCAATCAATTGCCGTTCGGCGGAGTCCGACATGGTATCTGCCCTATGCTACAATTGAACCAACCATGTCCAACAAGAGGCTACGCTTTTTCTTGCTCGCACACTGGAGCTCGCGAACGAAACCTTCGAAGAGTTTGTATCGTTTCGCCTGCGCCGCGTAGAGCGAGCGATCGATTGAGTTGATGCAATTGTGAGCCGCACACCAACTGGCGAAGAAACCGATCATCGCGGCCGAAAGCGGCGCCAGGACCTGCAGGATCATAGGGGAGGCCTTTTCGCCTCCACCCTGGGCACCGACCACGAAGGAGAAGCCGATAATGCCCATCGTGCCGAGAAGAAGCACGAAGCTGAAAACGAACATGCCGAAACAGAGCGACCGGATGTGGCAATGCCCCTTGCGCTCCTGTTGAAGGATCGCCGCGAGGACCGCAATGTCCCCTTCTTCTGCATTATCTCCGTTCGACGCTGGTATCATCCTCGGTTACCCAATCAGGTGCACTTCATCTCTCGTTTGGCCACGTGTCGCGGTCAGTCCTCGTCGTTCCACCACCATCATTGCGTATCAGTAGCGATTTTTCAGCATGACGACCGTCAGCACCTGCTTCGCCTTATCCGCATCCAGGCGCAACAATGACGTAATCTTGTTCAGGAAATCCGCCTCGGCCTGGCGCAGCTCGCCGTCGGCCAGAACAATGTCCACACAGTGTGCAAAGACTGAAAGACGCATATCGCTGGGAAGAGAGCTGCAGGCTTCCTTGAGCCCCTCAGGTCGAGACTGGAGCCTCTCATTGACGAGCGCATTCACCTTTGCGAGTTCGGCCTGGTCCAGTCGCTTCATGGTGCGCGACCGCATCACAAGCGCCGCAATTTCCTGACGCTCTTCCGGAGCGAGTTCACCATCGGCGAACGCCGCTGACAAAATGAGGGCCATATAGGCTTCAGGAATGTTCCAGTCCGTGTTCGTCTGGAAGTCCCGCGCGAGCTCGTCGAGGTCGAGCGGCGTCTCCTTTTCGGTCGTCGTCGGCGAGAAGATGATTTGTACGTCGCTCATATCGATCTGTCCTGATTGTTGCGCTTCAGCCATCGCTAGAATGCTCCTTGCTGATTAGTCTGTCTATTCTATTGCGGCGTACCAGAAATGGTGCCTTCGACCGGCTTGGGTTTCACGGGGCGTGGGCCGATGACTTTCACCTTGTGCGCCCTGAGCGCGTCAACGTGCTTTTGCAGGATCTCGATGGCTGCGTCATCCCATGTGTCCGGAATGGTCTTGAGGCTGGCAGGTATCGCGGGGCCGCCCTTGCGCTGGTCGGCCAGAAGTTCTTCGATCTCCGTGATCAGCGTCCCGCTTTCACCGACAAGTCGTCCGATATTTTCATCAAACATTTTCTGACTGTCGCCAATGGTCTCCACCTCGACCCTCAGCGCGTCCCGGTCAGCGGTGAGCGCAGCGATCTTGGCGTTGAGGTCGGCGGTCACTGCGTCATTGCCCTTGGCCTCCATCTGATCAAGCTGGGTCTGCAACTGGCCTACCTGATTGGTGCTCTGCCACACGAGATATCCAAGCCCGGCGCAGGGAACGAGCATGAACAGGAAAATCAGCAGGGGCACGACTGAACCGCCGCGATTCTTTGAATACTGTGCGTCGATAATCGGCGGCTGCGGCGGCGGGAAGAGCGTCCGTTCCTCGAAAATCGTCGGCATGTTGCCGCGTGGAAGCCCGTCAGACTTAACGATGTCCATTTTTATTCACTCCTGAAATTTCCTGCACTAACGCGTGCATGCCCCAACCTGGAAAAAATCGAATTGGCTCGACGCGGCACTGATATCAGCTGGCGACAAAGCCAGGTTCACTGACGCTCCGTTACACGCGATGGCTTTTGCCCGGCCAACTTCCAGCAATGTCGCAATCGACATTGCTGATGGTGCTTTGGGCCAATCGCTTGTGAACACCGGTAACGCGTTGGACCCGGCTGCTTGCGACACCAGGCCCTTCCCCCGGATGAATGCGCCCTGGGCTTCATCCCGCAGCGCATTGCGTCGCGACGCTGGTGCCGTTTGCGCAATGCGCAAGTAATACAACCCAAGCAGCAACTGGCCGTCCGCGCCGCCAATCCCGGAACACCAGCTGGCGTTGCCCGGATCTGCTGCCGTCGGCTTGAACGTCACGATATAAGACAGGCAAGCCGCTTTCTTGTAACGGGCCTCGGCACCATTCAGAGAAAATGCCTCCCGGGCATATTTGATACCTGCAACACTGGTCTGAGCCCGCGTGTCCGTACTGCTGATCAGCGCCTCCGCTCGACCAAGTTCATAGAAGGCTTCGGCGCGTTCCTTCTCGCGGCCAACCGCCGAAGGGCCATTCGCGCCGCCGGTCGCGTTCACAACATTCAGGAAGGCTGCATTTGCCGCCGTCCAGTTGGCCGGAGGCAAGAGGTGGAGCCGGCCCACTTTCAGCGAAGCCTCGATCAGCGAAGGTTGGGCAGCCAGCGCCGCGTTGAGAAGGCTAAGGGAGATATCCTTGCGCAACCCGCCGGACACCGACCGTGTTTCGTACAGGGTCATGATGGCTTCTGCGACGCTGCGTCGGTCGTCCATGGAGGATAACGCATTCACCTTTTGCAGAAACAACGGGCCGACCGGTGACTGCCAGTCGGCGGCAATCCAGTCCGGATAGGCAAGTTCCATCGCAACATATTGCCTGTAGGCTTCACTTGCGCGATCGGGCTGAGTCGACTTGAGCGCATTGGCCAGCGATAGCTGCGCCTTGGCATTGCCGCCGCTGCCACTCGCGGCCTGCGCGTAGGCGTCGACTGAGCCCTGCGTGTAAAGCAGAATGTTGCCGTCGCCCGGGTTCACCTTGGCAAGCTCTGTCGCCGCGACCGAGAGTGATTCACCAAGTCCGAGGAAGACCTGGGTCTGGTCGGCCCCGTCGAGCCCCTTGGCCGCCTCGAACGCAGTCCGGGCGGACAGGCAATCGGTCACGCGCTGGGCCGGAGTCGTGGTCGCCTCGCGGCAAAGCATCAAATAGGACTGGCCCAAGCCGACCTGTGCCCGCCCGCTTCCGGGCCTCGCGTCGAGAGCAATAGCGTAATACTTGATAGCCTGGCTGAGGGACATCCCGCCCCGCGCCAGATTTTCATCCGCGACAGTAAGCGCGAGCATTTCAACCGCCTGTGCGGCATCAGCTTTACGCTCGGGGCGGCGACTGCCGAGAACCACCTTGAAATTGTCGATGGCCAGGTCTGTATCAGCCATCTGGCCACGGGCCTGATGAAGCGTGCCCCGCCGGAAATAGAATTCATTGTAGCGCCAATCGCCCTGTGCCGATCCACGCGGCGCAAAGGGTGCCGCAATATCTTCATTGGACAGTTGCACCAGTGCTTTGCCGAGGCAATCTGGCTTGCTTGAGCACACCGTGGTTGCAACGAAAGGCGCCGCATTCGCCAGCCCCTGCAATGCACCCGCATAAGCCAGCGATCGATCATAGCGGAAGCCGGTAAGTGGCGCCTTCTGCCACTTTTTCCATTCTTTCTTGCTGAACCCAAGCGTTCCACGGTCAGAACTCATGAGCGCGGCGTCTGACAGCCGGTTGAAGGACACGTTCAACAGATCGGCCGCCTTGGCGAATTTGCCCGATGCACCGGGCGCTCCGGAAGCGTCGCTCAAGTAGGCCCGAGCCGCATTGAAAGCCGCTATGCCTGCTTCATAACCCTTCAAACTCGGGCTAGCGGCAACCGCTTCACATTGCTGACTGATGTTGGATTCAGGCGCTGCGAAATCGAGACATCCTGCAGTGGATGGTGCAGCATAGGCCGGCGCAGCAAGCGAGAACACTATTCCTAGCGTCGCCAGACAATATTTTAGTCGTCCCGATTTTCGTCCGCATGTGGTCACCGGAATTCCCCCTCTGGCTAACCTTGCTTTAACCATAATGGCTGAGTGCGCACCAAGGTCAACGCAAAACTCCGAATGCACCGCAAACCCGGCTGGCGTGCAACATTTTGGTTTCGCGGAACATACGCTGGAGCCCCTCAGCGGCCATTTTCAGCCAGGTTCGACGCAAACGATTCAGCATGCCAACGAGCAGGACCCGGCCGACGAGAGGGGTTTTCGCGCAAGACGGGACGTCGCGTTTCTAACTTGAGGTAAAAACACGAAGCTTGTCCGCATGCCGGGTTAGATAGCCTGACCATGCCGCAGTCTCACGGCGATGCCTTCTATCAGTCTGTGTAATATCACCCAATATGTTTCGACGACTTAGTTCACGATGGATCATGCAATCGCAATCCTAAACATTGGAATGAGGTGAACCCGTTCAGTGCGCCAGAACGGATCTATACAGCAGCGACCGATGACAGCATCTCACGTGCCGCTGTTTCCGCGATCTCAAGGCACGCGTCGACTTCTGCCTCGAGATTCAGTTTACTTGGAGCGCGGCTCCATTTCTTGTGCGCCAGAATGATGCTGGAAAGCACAAGCGATACAGTCAGGTCTGGCCGGTAGTCATTCGCACGGTCGACATCATATTCAGCAGCGATGAATTCCGCATAGATATTTCTTTGCTCACGCTCGAACGCCGTCCAGGCAAAGGCGAGTTCATTGTCGCCCCGCTGGGTGTTCCAGAACATAAGACCGGGCTGAGCAGAGGTTTTCAGCGCGTCGACCAGCGTGCGGACCTCGCGTCGGAAATACTCGAAAAAGCCGACTTCGCCCCTGGCGTTCGATGCCCGCTCGCGCAGTTCATCCGCAGCAGTCGTTACAATGCTCAACGCAAGATCACTCTTGCTATTGAAGTGCATGAACAATGTCGTGACGTGAATATCCGCCTCATCGGCGATGGACTGCATCGTCGTCGGGCCGTAACCACCTTCGCTGAACTGCTTCGCGGCTACATTGAGAATTTTTGCCCTGGTGCGTTTGCGCCGCTCCGTCCGACGCGGGTATTTTATTTCCGCAACTTGCGCATCATCCGCACCGTCAGCAGGCTCTGGTGTTTTGGACTTGGGACGTTTGACCATTGTGATTCTCTTAGCACGACCCCATCCCGCCGCGCGCCTCATAATAAGTGGAACGATAGATTACCTAATCTTCTGATTAAAGTACTGGAGGAATATGTGTTTCAAGGGCCTCAAGCTGCTGAAATATAGGTGGATTTCATGGCAATTGCCGTATTCCGAAGTCAATTCTCAGCGGCCCGCTGCCGAACGTTCTCCTCGACGGCGAACCGATGATCATCCTCCGAAACAGGGTAAAAGCTCATTATGACTAGCGCCATGCTCGTAAAGACCAGCGTCGCCAGCGCGAACCAGAATGCGAGACTGTGCACAACGGCGATATCAACCGCCCCCGGTTTAGCGCCTTCGGGAAAGCTAACAAGCGTCAGGATAAGGCCGGACACCAGCACTCCCATGCCTGAAACCGCCTTTCCTACGAATGTGGTCGCCGAAAGGATCATGCCCTCGGACTGACGTCCGGTCTTGAGCAGTATCTGGTCTGTCACGTCCGAAACCATCGAAGCGACCAGAATGGATGCCGTGACGACGGCCATCGCGACGACGGTCATGAAAACAAACAGAAGCGGCACGAGTACGGGACTTCCATTGTCGGGAAACAGTCCCAATAGCCGGAGAATAACAGGTGCCACCACGCCCAGAAGCGTTACGGCGTAAAGTGCGAGCGTGGTTCGCTTCTTGCCAAACACTTTTGAAACAGGAAGCACGATCACGAACGCTAGCGCGACACCCAGCAGGCCGCTTGCCGCCAATAGGGCAATCTTGTCAGCCGTTAGTTCCCGCAAATGCGTTTGTATATAGATTGTCAAAGCCGCGTTCACACCGCCCCCCATCGAACCGAATATGCTGCCAACAAGGATCGGAGCATTGGTGCGATCAAATAGTGTTGTCGCCATCTCCTTGACCGTTCGCCAGAAATTCCGGCGCACTGCAGGAAGCGGTTCAACCAGCGAGGAAATCCGAGCTCTTCCAGGTCGATTCCTGGCTGCAGGTGATGATGGGCCAGCGCCTCCAGCCGCAGGGGCGCCACCATCTCGGCCGCCTGATGTCGCGCGACCAGATGCAGACGGCGCTGACCGGCCTCAGCACGAATATCGCCAATGCCGTCGCCCGCCTGCCGACGCACCAGGCCTGCCTCGACCAGTACCTCGGCGAAGCCGTCGTCTCGTAACCCGTATCCCCGGCGCAGGCCGGGTTCTCGTGCCGCGTGTGCCTTTCTTCGATAGCCTGAGGTCACGGCGTTCGCCGGGAATTCGGGTGTGGGGCGGACCCCTGAATAATTCCTGCATTACCGCAGACCCCTGCGAAGGCAGTGGTCCATGGACCGGCCTTTTCCCCGGCACCCGTGGCGCCATTCGTCCATGGATACCTGCCTTCGCAGGTAACCTCGGGGGGTAGAGATGCGCACGCGACCGCACACTCCGCAGAATGCCCGGCACGCCTGTCTGACAAGCCTGTCGGACTCAGCTTGAATTATCCCCCTTCCAGCGCGGCGGAGAGCAGGCCCGGCAGGGCCGTGGCGATCAGGCCGAGTTCCGGGCGCGGGCGATAGGCCGAGGCCATGGGAAGGGCATGCGGTTTCGGGTCGCCGCGTTTGCGCTGGCGATCCAGCGACCGGGCGAGGCACCTGGCGTAGAGCTCCGGCGCTTCGAGCACCTTGTAGAGGCCGCTGATGCGGGCGAGGAAGGGCGCGGCGGGCACCGGGCCGGAGGCCCGGATGCTGCCCGGAAACAGCCCGGAGGCTTCGGGATCCACTTCCGGCTGCACCCGGCCCGACTGGGCAAAACGGCGCGGGGCCGGGAAGGTGGCGAGTTCGGTGCCGCACGATGATCTCGAGCTGTTTCAGCCGGCCCATGGCCCGCTGCCTGAGGCTGCGCGGCAAGGTCAGCGGGCGCAGCTGCTCATTTGTCATGTTGATCACCGCGCACAGCGCAACCGCGCCTGTCGAGGCCGTGATGGATGAGATCGCTGTTGCCGGTTATGAGGGCAGTATAGCGCGGACGGGCTATGGGTTGGACAAGGGGGTGGGGGAGAGGGAGTGCCGGATGCCGGGTACCTCTGCGCACGGCAATCCTTCCTGGATCACCTGATGACGGACCTCGCCTGCATTACACATTCTTGCTTTCAACCGAATCCATCAGCAATGCCTTCTGGCGCCAGCCGCCAAAGCGGTAATAGAGTATGGCGAGCAAAGCGGACGAGATTGTTCCCACTGGAAAGCTCCACCAGATCGACGCTTGTCCCATAAAGGGCTCGAGATAGTGGGCGAAGGGTACTCGAAAGCCCCACATGGTCACCGCAAAAACGATGGTCGGTGGCATCATCACGCCGTTCGCCCGCACGATCGACAGCAGCCCGGCCGTGATCGCCAGAACAGACCAACTCCATAATACGATGCGATTGATATCGTGAGCTATCTCGAGGGAGGCACCGCCTTGCGGCAGGAACAACCGAAGCGGCAAGTCTCCCAAAGCCAGGACCAGAATGGCGGTCAGCGCTGTGATCGCAAAGCTGAGAAGGCAACCGCGCAAGGCAATGTGATCAACCCTGTGCCACAGGTCGGCACCAATGTTCTGGGCCGCCATCGCAGACAATGAGGCAGCCAGCGCCATGGCCGGCATCTGGACATATCCCCATAACTGAGCGGCGCCGGCATAGGCTGCCGCCGTGGTGACGCCGTAGGCATTGACCATGGCAAGGAGTACAAAATAGGCGCCTTGCACAATGATCGTTTCGGCGTCCATCGGCAGGCCGCGCCTGATCAGCATTCCCAGCAATGCCGGATCCGGACGCAGGAAACGCAGTTCGTCCCCATGTAGCGCGATAGGCAGGTTTCGCCGGTAGATGTGCCGCACCATCGCAACGAGCGCAAAGCCGACGCCGATCAGATTGCCGAGCGCGATTCCTGCGATGCCGAGCCGTGGGAAGATGCCGTAGCCGGTGAGAAAGAGTGGTCCCAGCAGGAGCGCCAGTCCAATCCAGACAACAGAATACCTGAATGGTGTCTTGGAATCCCCGCATCCGCGCAACATCATCATCAGGAAGATGAAGACGAACAGGCAAGGCATGACCAGACATGTCATGCGCAGGAACACGATGGCGAAGTCGCGCGATGCCTGCGGCAGGCGAATCACATCAACGAGCCAGGGTGCAAACACGACCCCCAAAACCGCAATGAGTGTCGCCGAGATGGCTGCGAATGCAACTGACGATCCCACGATTTTCTTGACGTGGAGCATGTTGCCCTGGCCAACCGACTGGGCGATCGCGATGCCGGATGCCGCCCCCACGCCGATGACCATTCCCATCATGATGAAGAAGAACACGTTGGTGTTGACGACGGCCACCAGCGCCCCTTCCCCCAGCACGCGACTGACCCAGATCGCCGCCCATGTTCCGGCAATCGAATGCAGGAAATTGGTCATTAGCAGGGGCATCGAGAACATCAGGAGCGCAGGCACGATCGGCCCGTCAGTCAGGCTGCGCGGCGCATTGATCCACCGCGCCAGCGCCGCGGGCGGTCCTGTATGAAACCCGCCAAGTCTCATGTGGGCATTGTCAACGGCATCACTCCAGGCGGTCTCCTTTTGGCCTGCGGCCCGTATTTGGAGCGAACCAGCCTGTGGCAGCTACAGCGCGAAGACCAGCGAGTGGAAACGATCCGCACATGCGTACTAGCAATATCGTTTCCTTTGACAAGGCCTCGAAGCGGGCTTGTCACTGATCCACCCGGTCAGGCCTGGTTCGTCAAGCAGGTACTCAGGCACCCCCGATCCAGCACCGGCTGGCGTTTGTGCCAGCCTGGTGCGACCCCATCTCCATGCGACAGCCAAACACCCACCCGATGATGCCCGCCAGCGTCTGGTCCCCCCACGCCGGCGCGCTATTCTTTACCTTCGGCCAACCAACTCAACGCGGGACACATGCCTGAGACTCGACGTGAACTCTCCCCCGTTGCCATCGTGATGGGCGTGTCCGGCAGCGGCAAGACCACGCTTTCCCGCGCGCCTGCCGCGCATCTCGGGTGGGCCTTCATCGAAGGTGACGACTTCCACAGCGCGACCAACACGGCAAAGATGACCGCCGGCCAGCCGCTGGACAATTCTGACCGCCGGGACTGGATTGCGGTGCTCACCGAATTCGTCCGCATGCGCAGAGAACCCAGCGTGGTTTCCTGCTGCGCCCTCAACGCCGTTGTGCGGGGATGATCGCGGACGGCCTCGGCGTCGCCCCATCTTGCATCCTCCTCGACGGACCGGCAGCGCTGCTGCAAGAACGCCTTGTCGCGCTTCGCGGCCACTTCTTCGAGCTTGCCCTGCTCGGCAGCCAGATCGACGCCCTCGAGCCGCCAGGCGATGCCACCCGCATCGATATCGCCCCGCCAACCGAGGCGCAGCTTCGGCTCGCACTCGCGGGCCTTGCCAGCGTATCCTAGACGAAAAGTGACAAGACCAGCGTCATCGCGAGCCCGACGAGTCCGACCAGAGTTACCGTCAAGGTCCAGCCGCGTAGTGTCTGCGCTTCTGACAATCCAAGATACCGGCTGACGAACCAGAAGCCACTGTCATTGACGTGGCTGAGCACAGTGGCCCCGGATGCAATCGCCAAGACTGACGTGATCTGATGAAAGTGGTCCGGAAAGTGTGTTAGTTTTCCAGCGGATTTTTGCACCAGGGCTGGACCACCAGAGCCAAGCATTTCAGTCGTCGAGGCGCCACTGCCATTGCCGGCTCTGGCGCATCGCTTCGGACCGGGGTTTCCAGATCTTGTGCGCGAAGCAAGTCCCGAACCGATCGACCCACAGCCGGACGCTCTCGTGGCAGACATCAATCCCACGCTCGCGCAACAGGTCTTCGACATTTGGAAGTGAGAGCGGGAACCTGACATGCATCATGACGCCATGTTGGATGATTTCAGGTCACGCCCTGAAGTAGCCGAAGGGTGATTTGGCCATCTTGAGATGGCTAAACGCCAAGTTTGGCTGCCTCAAGGCCGGTTGATCTGACAATCTCTGTCATAGCTTGCGAGAGCTCCGAAAACATGTCGCCCAACCAGTTCATTCCAATGTCTCCTCATGCAAATCCAAGAGTAGAGATCGCCCATGGTTATCATTGCTTAAAACTTATTATTATCGCCTGTTACATACCTTTTTACTATCATTAACGGGGCGCCACAGCCAAGGCCTGAAAATGAGCCGCAACTAACGCTTCCGCCGCGCAGGCACCTTGTGAAGAATCGACCCGGCCGCCTCCCGAAGCTCCCCGGCCAGCAAACACAGGCGGCTGGCGAGAGGCGAGGTCTTGCGCCAGATCAGAGAAATTTGCCTGCTGGCACGCCCGTCATTTATGCGCCGGACGATAAGATCGGGATCCCGGCGCGCTTCCGTCAGAGCATACAGGCTGGGGAAAACGGCGATGCCGACACCCATTTCTGCCATTTGCCGGATCGCATCAAGACTTGTACCCTCATACTCTGAGTTCACGTGCGCGCCCGAGACCTCTGCCAGCGACTGAATGATGAGATTGAGACGATGACCATAACCCAACGTGAGCAGGGTGCGCCCTTCAAGATCCGCGAGGGACACATAACCCGTCTTTTGAGCTAATGGATCGTCCGGCGCAGCACAAACCCACAGATCTTCCTGGAACAGGAATTCGTGATCGACGTCCGCATGATCTTCAACCGTTGAAATCACCGCATCAAAATGCCCGTCATGCAAATGACGCTCAAGATCGATTGTGCGCTCTTCGCGCACGATCAGGCGCAAATCGGGATGCTCTGAGTGAAGATGACGCGTCACTGAGGGCAAAAGATAGGCGCCAATTGTTGGCAGAACACCAAGCCGGATGCGCCCCGTCAGATCCTGCGCATCGGCACGAACCACCGACTTAAGGTCCTCGGCGTCCCTTAAAAGCAGCCGGGCGCGGCGGACAACTTCCTCACCGATCGGTGTTAAAAATGCCCGCTGGCGACCGCGCTCTATCAGCACAGCGCCGAGTTGAGCTTCCATTTCCGCAATCTGGGCCGACATGCTCGGCTGACTGACATTGGTGAGCTTGGCAGCTTCACCAAACTTACCGGTGTCGGCGATCGCAACCAGGTACTGCATCTGTCTGAGAGTTGGGCGCACAATATAGTCTTTCTCTATTAACTAGACCGAATAGTGGTATTGGAACTAATATCGAACTTTGTCTATTTCAATCCTGAACCGAATAGACGGTTCGAAAAAGGAGATTGAAATGACAAGCAAAGCCCCTCCCTCCCGACCCACCGGGCAAGGTGGCTACACAGAGAAAATACTCATGCTCGCTGCGTCCCTCAGGAGCGACGATTGCGCCAAGCGTATGGATCGTCGTCACTGGCGCGCCCGTCGCAAACGGCGTTATGCCCAACCGCTCGGCGCATAAGGACGTTCCCATGCTGTCTGACGCAGACTTTGTGATGCTGTTTTTGGCTCGTCCCGAAAAGGATCCACGGAGCCGGGTGAAACTCCCCCAGAGGCAGTCCAGGGCTGTCATCTCGCCCAAACCGATGGAGCCCAATCGGGTTTTGCGTCGCTAGGCGCAGGACGCACCACTCTCCCCTCCGGCAGGCCATCACGTGCCTGCCGGCATTTTTTGAGAGAGAATTTCAAAGGCTAGTGGTGACAGAGAATCGGGCAGAACGCGATTCTGTCGATCCTCCGTACGTATACAATACAGTCTTCTGAGGCATCCCACCTCGATCCGAACCGCTGGACCCATGGTCCTACCACACCCTACAAAAGCCCCATTCCGATCAACACCGCTTTCCTGTCCCCAGTCAGAATCGTTCAACTGAACAAGCTATTCGTTGGGCACAATCGCTGAACGCGGCACCTTCAATCGAGCGCAATCAGACCAGCAACTTGCGGTTCGCGGAAACCGGCCCTGCGGCAGCGGCGGAGCAGGGCTGCGTGTCGGTATCCCCATGCGCCAAACTGGCAAACGGAGGGTTGCACCCTACCCGAGACGAAACTGAAGTTTCGATTCCCGAACAAGGCAGGCGCCCCAACTCCAGGACAATTGTGCGGGCAGGTCGACTGACCTGCCCGCTCGTGAAAAATATCCGACGAACTACTCGATCTGCGACAACAGTTCAGGTGCGGTCACAAGCGCGCGCACGCCGTGAGACTTGGTCTCATTGAATACATTGCCCTTGGATGCCCACTCATTGAGGGAACTGATGTCGATGCGGGCACACATGGGGCGAACACTCCAGGTCACTTGCAAAGGTGAGCAGGTCGACTGATCGTAGCTTGGACCCGTCGTGGATCCACGGAAAACAACCGGAGTTCCCGTTCCCGCTGGCAAGGTCTTCGGCTGGTGAAACCCATCAACGACCGTATTGTCATACACATAGTCATTGAAATCGATTGCCGATGCGTCGTTGACGACGAGAAACGCCTGCGCTTCAACGCGCAAGGTTGGGTTTTCGCACGTGTCGCTCAGACACGACCCCAATCCCTCGCCTGGAGCCACATCGCACGATGAATACACCCAATGCACTTCAATCGTGTCACCTGGCTTCACGCCTTTGAACGCTCCCTCACCGTTGGCAGGATCAACCAGTTCGGCCTCTGTGAGCTCGCCTGTTTCGTTACACCGGTAGCCGCCCGTTGGTCCATCGCCAGCATAAACGTTGAAGCCCGGAGCTTTGTGCTCAGCATTGGAATGCGTGTGAATATTACAGAGGTTCAGTGCCTGAGGCTCTGGCGCGATTGCAAACTTGATCGGGTTGAGACCGTAAGCGCTTGCAATATCCCGCGGCGTTTGCGGCCCTGACGCCAGACACAGGTCCGCCGCTGCAGGCGCGACGTCTTTTATAACCATTGCTGGCTCCGCCTCATTCATCTCGACCAAGACAGCCTCCGACTGAGACGCCTCGGCGTCCTTCGAGGAGGGAGTGGTGCAGCCTGCGACCGCAAGCGCGAGCAAACTCGCGGCGCCGCCCATATACGTCGAACGACATGTCAAAATTTGCATTGAAAATTCCCATGAGGAGCGGACGAGCCGCCTGTTGTTGATGTGCAATAATTGGAGCACCGGCGCCATCCTTCAAATCGTATGATCTGATCGTCCCGATACAAATTTACTATATCCAGACAGAAGTGTCCCGCTCACAAAGCTGTCTGCGTCCAACCGGCACCCGGAGCAGAAATCGCCTAAAACCGCTCAGGCCTCAGGACCTCAACCCGAGCTATATTCAGGATGCCAATATGCTGATCGAGCAGTTCGTGGAGTTTCAACAAGACATTCCGGATCGGTGATTCATCGCTAATGGAAATGATCACGACCATGTCCTGACTGGCCGACAAATCCCTGTCGCGTTGCCATCGGCTTCCTCGGCCATACCCGGAAAGTGCTGGCAGCACAGTGTAACCAGAGACGCCTGCCGTTTCGAGAATTCGGCAAGCTCGCTTCAGCGCCATGCGCTCTATGATCAATTCCAGTCGGATTTTTTCGTGCACGTTGTCATCCTCAGCCTTGAATCAGGTTCGCGAAATAGAGGTAGAGCGGTATCCCGACCGCCAGGTTGAACGGAAAGGTCACCCCAAGCGACAGTGTAAGATAAATCGATGGTTTGGCCTTGGGCATCGCAAGCCGCATCGCCGCCGGAACCGCGATATAGGACGCCGAGGCCGCCAGCACCATGAGCAGCGCCGTATCGCCGGCCTGTATTCCGAGGCTCCAGGCGATCGCTCCGCCAAGGGCCGCCGACACGAGTGGCATATACAAACCGAATGCAACGGCGCTGAAATCCAACTGGCGCCAGCCCTGCCGCAGTCCTCTGCCTGCAGACAGCCCCATGTCCAGAAGGAAGAGGCAGAGAACGCCCTGGAAGGGATCAACGAAGAAGGGTGAAATCCGCTCCATGCCCGATTCGCCCGTCACCCATCCGATGGCCAGCGCACCAACCAGAACCACAATAGATGCATTAAGGAGGACTTCACGATAAAGCTCGCCCGATTCCGAGCCCGCCACCGAAGGCGCCTTCTTCTGGCCCCGCTGCGCCAAAATCAACGCTGTGATGATCGCAGGCGCCTCCATGAGTGCAGCAACTGCAACCATGTACCCCGAACTCTCGAGCCCGGCCGACCTGATAAACTGTGTCGCCGCGACAAACGTGACGATCGAAATGGATCCATAATGAGCAGCAGTTGCAGCAGCATCAATCCGGTCCATCTTGCTGGTCCAGCGCAAAAACGCAAAGGCAATGACAGGCAAGCAGAAGGACAGGACTATGCCGGCAGCTAGGACTGTCCAAACCTGAAGAGAGAAGTCGCTCCTTGACATCTCTACGCCTCCTTTGAGGCCAATCGCCATCATCAGGTAGATCGCGAGCCCTTTTGCAAAGGCTTCAGGAATTGTCATCTGTGATCGGAGCAGGGCCGCTGAAAGCCCCAGCACAAAGAACAATACCATTGGCGACAACAAGGTAGCGAGCATCTGGTCCATTGGGTTTTCATGCTCCAGTGTGCGCTTGAAAAAGGACCTCGCTTGGCGGCGCGCCAAGTGAGGCCAATGACTCTTTTCATATTGGGTGTTTCGGGTCCCGGTCTCGGGTCTGCATTCGTTCGCACCCTGCAGGTACTCACATCAGGTTAGATCAGATTCGACCTCGTGCGACGGCCTCAGAATACGTGCAAGTCTGTCAGGCGGCCGACAGAAACAAGAAAGCTGCGAACAAGCTTTTCCTATTCGCCCTAAGGACCGAAATACCTGAACCTGCAAGCGACCAGTCGATGGTCGCGCGCATCTACAAAAGACTCTGAAATAGCTGCGAGTTCGAACGGACCCCAGCTTATCAATGACTCGATATGATACTGCCGGGCCTCAATGGAGCCGTCCCATGCGGCAATCATGCCCCATACGTGGAGTCCCCCAGGCTGATCGACTCTCGCGCGGCGGCTCCCTTTTTGATCCGGACAGGCCGCGCTCCTGATCGCGGACGTCCCGGATCGGAAAACCAAAAGGGCGCGGCCCCGGTGAGGCTTGGCAAGCTTATCTTGCGGAGGCAACTGGAATACATCTGTAGCGAATATCGTCATGTTTGGATCTCCTGTTCGACTCCTTCAGCGAACAGGATATCCAGAAATGCAGATAACAATATTCGAATTATAGTATGGTATTCATAGTTTTTGCTTATATCAATGCGGCGCATTTCGACTGCCAACCACCAGAACAAACGCTTTTACACCGTTCTCCCGATCGCACAGCTCCGGAATAATATTCTCACCCGGCAATATTACTGTTCAACAGCTTGAACACGGCTACATCTCGCAGCGCCTGATACAGATGCAAATTGCTGTACGGTACTTGGAGCGAATACCACTTCATGTCGCACCGAACGCAGGACACCTTTTTCCTATCAACGCGAGATATTTATTCAATTTGAAAAATGGTTTCGTCGCCCTCAAGTCGATTTGGTAATCACCATTGGAGGAGCAGATGTCCCGCTTTGAAAAGCAACGTGAACCTGGCCGCTCTCTGAAGACCTGGATCGGTGGCTTCCGCGTGCCCGGCCTAGTCGCGCAGTTCAACGCAAAGCCTATGAATCCACCAGTCACTTTTGCAAATCCGAAACGCGATCTCTCACAATGCCGCGAAACGGGTTCTTGACCATTTCCCGAGTCTAGGTTCCCCTGCCTTGCGCCCAAGGCCGTCTGCCCCGACACTGCCAGCGCAGCCGTGTTCATCGTTTGCCATTGTGCAATTCCTTGGTTGGTACGATCAGATGCGGGCGAGTAAGCATCAAGTAGCGAAACGGTTTTTGCTCATTTACCGAGGTTAAACGCCTGGATTAATCACCTCCATCTCAGTTCAACTTAAAATGCCGCTCAGAGTGCGTTTCCAGCCCACTTTGTTACTTTGTCAGCGCGTCGATGATGCTGGTGAGTGCATTCTTTGCTTTGGTTCGCATTTCATCATCCGTAGCATCCTGAATAGGATGTGGGACGAGGACATAGCGTGCGTCTTCCATGCCAAGAGCACTGCGCTGAAAATTGGCAGCTTCCTCGAACTCGGACGAAGCGATGGAGACCGATGGGATTCCCTGGATTTCAAACCAGACTGTGTCGTGCAGACTGCACGTCGTACAGGAACCTCAATCGGCCAGTGCTTCGACTACATAGTCCACTTCGCCTGCAATTTCGCGCCGCAGGTCATCTGGACACGGCTTGGTGAAGGTTGGCTTCGAATAGCGCTTCACTGTAATGCCGGGTACGGCGGTCGTAAGCTGGCGCTCAAGCTCATCGAGCAAGACATTGCCGCGGGGCTTGCGGATGTCGAGCAGGCCGACCGTACCGGTGAGCGCCCCCGCTCTCGGCGTGATCTGACGCACGACTGGCTTGCGCTCGTCAGTGGGATCAAGAATTGTTGTCATTTTCAGTCCTTCTTCTGCTCGCTTGTCTATTGAGCATAGCTGTTTGGGATTCTGTCTCTAGCCTAAATCGATCTTGCGCGACACCGATTGGGAACCGATTTCGCCGGTCGCCCACCCATGGAAAGCAGAGCTGAACTTGCCTGCATCAGATCCCGCCACGACAATATGGATATATTCCGGACCCGCGAATTTCGGCACTTCAGTCTTGAGCTTCCCCGCGCCCATTTTTTCGGCGGTTGCCTTGGGGATGCCTGCGCCGGACGTTTCGTCGGCAACCATCTCGCTCAAGGGGCGCCGGGTCACTTCCTGGATCCGGGCGCGTAGCCGATCCTTGGTGTAATCTCCTTCACTCATCAGCGTGTCGATGTGCTCCGGGCAGACAACGAGAAGTGCGTCTATTGGCAGGTTTCTCAATTTCGGCAGAAACACCCCCTCCAGTCCCAATCCGATAGACCCGGCGACCTGTTCGGGCTTGCGCGATTCCTGGTCAACGATATGGACCGGGCCGCCTGTCATGGCGAAGACCGTAACGACCGAATCCTCTTTCTTGAAGCCGCGTTCAACGTGAAGCGGCGGCCACGGAGAGCGTTCTTCGTTTTCCGCAAAGCACATCGTGTATTTCATCGGATTGCCAAGCGTAGAGCGTTCGACGCCACCCGGCTTTCCGCCGCCCACATTGCCGACGATGAGGCGCAAGGCACGGCCGATCGTCGCGTTGGCGCGGTTGCCAGACCCGAGCGCACAGAGCCCCTTATTCATGCCGATCCTGTCACGGATGGGACCATTGACGACGATCACTGGCGCTGCGCCCATGGTGGTGGCCGTGACACCATGAATATTGAATGCATCGGTACAGACGGCCTCCAGTGCGGCGATGACGACGGGCATGTATTCCGGCTTGCATCCCGCCATGACCGCATTGATGGCAATCTTTTCGACGGTCGCTTCACCCATATTGGGAGGGACGGTGGCGACAAGGTCTTGCGCAGGGCGGTGCGTGCCCTCGAGCATTCGCAGGACCCGTTCGGGCGTTGGCGGCACGAGCGGCAGACCATCGGAAAAGCCTTGATCGAACATGAACTCGATTACGTCGTCCGCAGGGGCAATATCGATACGTCGCGCCTGAATCACACTTCCCTCTGCGCTTGCGCGGAGCTTGTCATAAATTTCAGGATAAAGATGTTTGGAGCCGCATCCGGGACGCCACGCCGGGAGGCTTGCCCAGTCGATCTGGGCTTGCGGCACATCCAGGCTCCGGGCCAGGTCTGCGCTGAGGCGTTCCCATTCTTCACGAACGAAACCCTCGAAATGCGACCTCACCCTACCATTGGCGTCTATCCAGAATACGGAAGGCACGATCTCGATGTCCCAGTCGAAGGAGGTCTTGCAGGATGTGTCATCGAGGATCGGGAACATGAGACCATGCCGTTCCTTGAGGGCAGCGTTGTCAGCGCCCGATTGCCCCGGCATCAATACGCGCAGCTTTTCACCGTACGCCTTGTGAAGGGCCTCCACGACAGGCGCGGCCGTGTTGCACGTTTCACAGTCTTCCTTAACGAAAACAACGAGGTGCGGGCCGTCGCCCGGAAACGTATGGGTGTCGCCGGATAGAGACTTCAGAGAGAAACTCGGTTTGGTTTCCGTCATGGACGCACTCCTCATTGCTTCATGCCATATTGGGGAGGAGAGACAAGTTTTGTCTAGGGTGACGCCGGGGCTGGCGGAGGTGGATGGGAATCGAACCCACCACACGTCTTGTCGACGCGTCCATGGTTTTGAAGACCAGGGAAGCCACCAGACTCCAGTCACCTCCATGAACAGCAGACAGTAGCTGCAGCCAGCCGTACGTCAAACGTCAGCCATATAGCGCGTGTCGCCAATACGGATTGTAGTGCCTCGTGAATCGAGATGCTCAAGAATGGGTACAATAAACTTGCGGGTTGTGTTCAGGGTCGAACGAGCCTCCCCGGTGGTAAAGGCGGTCTGCCCCGGATAGGTGGACCTGAGTGTTCTGGCCGCAGCGGCAATGGCGTCGGAGTGAAACGCGAGAGATTGCCTCAGTGAGACGTTGTTCAGGCGAATGGCCGTTCCTTCGTGAATGAGCAGGGCAAGGAGGTCGGCGTCGTCAGGGCCTGTAATGAATGCATCTGGCGCAGGAGGCGCAAGACCCGATTCCTTCAGTTTTGCGGCCATGCAGGCCATGCGTTCTTGTTGCTGCGCTGTCAGGTAATGGAGGGGAGCGTGAGTTGGCAAGGCCACGTCAGTACCGGAAATAACCAGCTTTCCCTCTGAGGCGAGCATCGCCTCGACAAACTCGATCAGCGCCTGTGCTGTGCGCGGGACATGCATGTGAGCACGCGGTGCGAGTGGCTTCAGCGGACATGTCGCATGATAGGCTTGAAGTCGCGCAATATACCTTTCTTTGACCTCTTCAACAGTGGATGACACCGCGACAAGAGTGTCCGTGACGTCCATAAACAGCGCCCCCAACTCCCCGCGCACGCTTGCAGCAGGACTGCGTGCAAGGCGGCAGATGTCGGCGATATGCGCAATCCCCATATGCTCGCGCGCGAGAGCTGCCGCGATCCCACGGGTGTCGCCAAGCTGAGCCGCTTTCAGGGTCTCGAGCCGTTGCTTTTTGCTGGCCTTGTTCGAGGCCGCCAAGGGATCGAGTATTATCGCTCCGCCGATAGTCTCAGCTGGTGAAAGGCAGCGGATGATTGCATGCTGGCCGGCAAAGGTGGTGATGGCCGCCGGGAAGCAAAGCCGGGCAAATGCCGATGCGCCTGGGCTCAATTGCTCACCCTCAAAGAGGCGGAGGCTCGCGACAGAATGGGCGGTGCCATACAGGACCCGGACCTGCTGCATGTGCTTGACGGGACGGCTGGCGCGGGGGGACAGGCTGATTGAAACATCACATTGAATGGAAGGGACGAATGCATCCGGCGCATGCACTATGTCACCGGGCTTGATTTCAATGGCAGAGATGCCTCGCAGGTTCAGCGCGATGCGCTCGCCGGGATTGGCCTGAGATGATTCCTGACCGCGCACCTGCATCCCGCGGATGGTTGTGGTTTGCTGTTTGGAGGCAAGGACAAGGGCATCATCTACCCGTATCGATCCACCATGCAGCGTCCCCGTAACAACGGTGCCACGCCCTTGCGCAACGAAGACGCGGTCGACAGCAAGGAAGGCCGCAAAAACGGGTTCGGATCCGGTTGACCGAAGGCCAAGGTGGCCCAGTGCATCGCCAAGCGCTCCTATCCCCTGCCCCGTTGTGGACGAGCAGAAAATGAATGGTGCGTCGTAATATCGAGTGCCTGACAACGCGGCGCGCAACTCAGCTTCCCGGGTAGCGTGTTCAGTATTGGAAACCCGATCTGACTTAGTGACGGCTACAATCGCCTCATGGATGCCGAGGGATTCCACAATTTGAAGGTGTTCCAGAGTTTGTGCCTGGACGCCATCTGTTGCGGATATGACAAGAAGCGCTGCGCGGGCACCAGACGCGCCGGAGACCATGGCACGGACGAAGTCCTCATGACCGGGGGCGTCGATGAAGTCGACCATGACATCGCCGCACTGCCGGTAGGCAAAGCCTGGCGTGATGGACAGTCCACGCGCCTTTTCCTCCGGCAACCTGTCGGTCTCCATGCCCGTAAGCGCGCGCACCAGCGAGGTTTTTCCGTGATCGACGTGCCCTATCACAATGACCGGACACGTCTTCATCGTGCGCGGACACCGCGAAACGCATGCATGACAATCGGCAGATCTTCATCGATGAGGGTGCGGGCGTCCATCACGAAGCGGTCACCCCTGATGAGACCTATGATTGGAATTTCGTGGGAGCGCAGGGCAGCAACGAGCGCATCCGCGGTATAAGACGGTGCAGATACAGAGACGGCATAGCTTTCCAGATCTTGCTGGGGGAGAGACCCTCCGCCGACATAGGCTGCGCTCTTCGCAACGGTCACGTCTTCGAGACCTGATGCAATGAGCGCATCGGCGAGTCGGTCAGCTCGCGCGCGAACCTCACCAACCGTCTGTGCGATGGCCCGAAGGACGGGCACGCTTTGGAGAGGGTTGTGAGGTTCCCGGTAAAGCCGGAGTGTTGCCTCGAGCGCCGCAAGCGAGAGCTTGTCAATGCGCACAGCCCGGCAGAGCGGGTGAGACTTCAACCTGCCGACAAGATCGGCGCGTCCGGCAATGATACCTGACTGGGGTCCGCCGAGCAGTTTGTCACCCGAAAACATGACAAGATCGACGCCAGATTTCAGGATGTCAGATACGACAGGTTCATCGCGCAAACCATAGGCGGAAAGGTCCATCAGCACACCGCTGCCGAGGTCTTCCATGAGGATGGTGTTTGAATTGCGCGCAAGCAGGGCGAGGTCTTCGCGCTTGGGCGCAGACGTAAATCCGACGATGCGGAAATTACTCGTGTGGCTTTTCAGGAGGACAGCCGTTTCGCTGTCTATGGCACGCTCATAGTCTGAGGCACGCGTTTTGTTTGTCGAGCCGACTTCCTTGAGGATCGCACCACTTTGTTCGATGACATCAGGTAGGCGAAAAGCACCACCAATTTCGATCAGTTCACCACGTGACGCGATGACTTTCTTGCCCTGCGCAGTTGCCATCAGGCTGAGCAAGACAGCCGCAGCGCAATTGTTCACGACGAGGGCGGCTTCAGCACCCGTCAGGTCGCAGATGAGGTCTTCGACATGGGCATAGCGCGAGCCACGCTTTCCGGTATCGAGGTCGAGCTCAAGGTTTGAATAGTTTGCCCCAACCGCCTGCATAGCG
>Ga0180009_10000490_pt1 | contig 54866 bp, 57 predicted proteins | sample OS_PC_MetaG_FD_123537 | JGI IMG/M metagenome (GOLD analysis project Ga0180009, IMG submission 123537) | Groundwater microbial communities from the Aspo Hard Rock Laboratory (HRL) deep subsurface site, Sweden - OS_PC_MetaG | ecosystem: Environmental > Aquatic > Deep subsurface > Groundwater... | reverse complement strand
GCCGAGCTGCGCGAAACCGCCGAAGGCTGGCAGCTGACCGGCGACCCCACCGAAGGCGCGCTGCTCACCCTGGCGCTGAAGACCGGGCTCGACCCGCGCCAGATCCGCGAAGCGCTGCCGCGCAGCGATGTCATCCCGTTCGAATCCGAGCACCGCTTCATGGCGACGCTCAACCACGACCATGACGGGCGTGGCTTCATTTATCTCAAGGGCGCGCCGGAGCGGGTGCTGGCACTGTGCGATACGCAGCGCAGCGCCGACAGCGAGGCGCCGCTCGATTCCGGCTTCCTCCATGCGCGCATGGAGGAAGCCGCCGCCCAGGGCATGCGGCTCTTGGCGCTGGCGGTGCGGCACGAAACCACGACGACACTGAACTTTTCCGACATCGAGGACGGCGGCTTCACTCTGCTGGCGGTGCTGGGTCTGGCCGATCCGCCGCGCGAGGAGGCCATCCAGGCGGTCACCACCTGCCGCGCCGCCGGCATCCAGGTCAAGATGATCACCGGCGACCACGCCGCCACCGCGCAGGCCATCGGCAAGCAGCTGGGGCTGGGCGGCCACTCGACCGGCGAAGCGGTGCGCGCGGTGACCGGCGCCGACATCGAAACGCTCGACGACGCGCAGCTGCGCGAGGTGGTGGCGAAGACCGACATCTTCGCCCGCGCCAGCCCTGAGCATAAGCTGCGCCTGGTCGAGGCCCTGCAAAGCCTGGGACACGTCACCGCGATGACCGGCGACGGCGTCAACGACGCGCCGGCGCTGCGACGCGCCGACGTCGGCGTGGCGATGGGCCAGAAGGGCACCGAGGCCGCCAAGGAGGCGGCGGAAATGGTGCTGGCCGACGACAACTTCGCCTCGATCGCGCACGCGGTCGAGGAAGGCCGCACCGTCTACGGCAACCTGAGAAAGGCCATCGTGTTCATCCTCCCCACCAATGCTGCGCAAGCCGGCATGGTGCTGATCGCGATCCTGCTCGGGCTCACCCTGCCGATCACGCCGGTGCAGATTCTGTGGGTCAACATGGTGACGGCGGTGACGCTGGCACTCGCACTCGCGTTCGAGCATCCCGAACCCGAAGCCATGCGCCAGCCGCCGCGCGATCCACGCGAGCCGCTGCTGACGCGGTTCATGTTGTGGCGCATCGTGTTCGTCACGGTGTTCCTGGTGGCGGGGTCGCTCGGCCTGTTCCTGTGGGAACTCGAGCGCGGCATGCCGCTCGAGGTGGCCCGCACCGCCACGATCAATGCGCTGGTGATGGGCGAGATTTTCTATCTGTTCAACTGCCGCCGTCTCACCGCGCCGGTCGTTGGCTGGTCGGGCTTTTTCGGCAACCGGGCGGTGCTGATCGCGATCGGCGCGCTCATCGTGCTGCAGGGCCTGTTCACCTACCTGCCGCTGCTGCAGTCGCTGTTCGCCACCACGCCGCTCGACCTCGCCACCTGGGGACGCATTGTCCTGTTCGGCCTGATCGTATACAGCGTGGTGGAAATCGAAAAGGCCGTGATCCGTCGCAAGCGGAGGTCTGCCGAAAACTAGCGCATGGACAGCATCTATCACGAGTTTGCCCTGCTCCTGATGGTGTCGGCGCTGGTCGGCGCCGTGGCGGTGCGTCTGCGCCAGCCGCTGCTGGTGGCCTACATCATTGTCGGCATCGTGGTCGGCCCGGCGCTGTTCGGCTGGGTCGACGCGCACGACCAGATCGACCTGCTGGCGCAGATCGGCATCACCGTGCTGCTGTTCGTGGTCGGGCTCAAGCTCGACCTGCACCATATCCGCCACATCGGCCCGGTCGCGCTCGCCACCGGCCTCGGGCAACTGGCCTTCACCATCCTGTTCGGTTTCTTCATTATCCTCGCGCTCGGCAAGGGCTGGCTGGAAGCGCTCTACGTCGCGGTCGCGCTGACGTTCTCCAGCACCATCATCATCGTCAAACTCCTGTCTGACAAACGCGAGCTCGACTCGCTGCATGGCCGCATCGCGGTCGGTTTTCTGATCGTGCAGGACCTCGCCGTGGTGATCGCGATGATGATCATGAGCGGGCTCGGCGGCATGGGCGAGGGCACCAGCGGCATCACCGTGGCGCTGACCCTGCTGGCGCGGCTGGCCGGCGCGGCGCTGCTGCTGTTCATCCTGATGCGCTACGTGCTGCCGCGCATCGTCGACACGCTGGCGCGCTCGCAGGAACTGCTGCTGATCTTCGCCATCGCCTGGGGCACCACGCTGGCGGCGGCGGGCGAGTATGCCGGATTCAGCAAGGAGGCCGGCGCCTTCATCGCCGGTTTCTCGCTCGCCTCTACGGCGTACAGGGAGGCGATCAGCGCACGGCTGGCCAGTATCCGTGATTTTCTGCTGCTGTTCTTTTTCATTGACCTCGGTTCCAAGCTTGATTTCTCGACGCTCGGCGACGAAGTCGGCACGTCCATCGTGCTGTCGCTGTTCGTACTGATCGGCAACCCGCTGATCGTGATGGCGATCATGGGCTACATGGGCTATCGCAAGCGGACCGGTTTTCTCGCCGGGCTGACGGTGGCGCAAATTTCCGAGTTTTCCATCATCTTCGTCGCCATGGGCATCAGCCTTGGGCATGTCGGCAACAGCGCGCTCGGGCTGACCACGCTGGTGGGGCTCATCACCATCGCGCTGTCGTCCTACATGATCCTGTATTCACATCACCTGTATGCATGGCTGGCGCCCAGGCTGGGCGTGTTCGAGCGCCGCCACCCCTTTCGCGAGCTCGCAGTCGAGCATGCTCAGCGCGACACGGTCCGGCCCGATGTCGTCATTTTCGGCCTCGGCCGTTACGGCAGCCGACTAGCGCATGCGCTGACCCAGCAGGACATCCACGTGCTGGGCGTCGACTTCGACCCCGAAGTGGTGCGGGCGCAGCAGCATCACGGAATGAATGTGCGCTTCGGCGACGGCGAGGCGCCGGATTTTGTCGAGAACCTTCCACTTGCGGGCGTGCCCTGGGTCGTCAGCACGCTGCCCGACTACACCTCGAACCGTGCCCTGCTGCATGCGCTGAAACTGAATCACTTCACCGGCCATATCGCCATCGTGGCGCGTGACGAAGCGGAAGCGGGGCGCCTGGCCCATTTCGACCAGGTCGAAATCATCCACCCCTTCAACCAGGCCGCAGATTTTGCCGCACTCGATCTGGCCGCCCGCATCGCGTCCGCCGAACTCGCCACCATCAAGGAACCCTCATGACCCATACGCTGCTCGCCGCCACCGATTTTTCGGCGCCTGCCCGGCATGCGCTGGAGCGCGCCGCCATGCTTGCGCAGGCGCATCCGGATGCGCGTCTCACGCTCACCCACATCGTCAGCGGATCGGCACTCGATTCGCTGCGTTGCATGCTGCCGGGCGACGCCGCGACGCTGGAAGCGCAGCTGCTTGCACAGGCGGAAAAAAACCTGGCCGACCTGGCAGCGAATCTGGCGGCGCATCAAGCTTGCAACATCGACACCGTGCTGGCGCAGGGATCGGCGCTGACCTCACTGGTCGAGCTCGCCGACATGCGCCAGATCGACCTGATGGTCATGGGCGTGCGCGGTGTGCATTTCGTTCGCGAACTGCTGCTCGGCTCGACCACCGAACGCGTGTTGCGCATATCGCGGCGACCGTTGCTGGCAGTCAGGCAACGGCCGCAGGCGCCGTACCGGCGCATCCTCGCCGCGGTCGATTTTTCCGCGCATGCCGCCGCCGCCATCAATGCCGCCCACGCCTGGCTGCCCGACGCCGACATCGTGCTGCTGCATGCGTTCGAGGTCGAGTTGGAGTCCACCTTTCGCCTGGCCGGCATGGACGACCGGCAGATCCATGATTACCGGATCCAGGCGCGCGAAGCCGCGCAAGACGCCATGTCGACCTTCATCGGCACGCTTGAGGTGCCGGCCAGCCGGCTGACGCGGCAATTCGAGCACGGCGCACCCACGCTGCGTATCATCGAGTGCGAGCAGACCATGGATGCCGACCTGATCGTGATGGGCAAGCGCGGCCAGTCGATGGTGGAGGAACTGCTGCTCGGCAGCGTGACCAAACATGTGCTTGCGCACTCCAGCAGCGACGTGTTCGTCGCCGGCCCAGAGAATTAGACACGCACCATGCCCAACACACCTCCCGGACGCCGCAATCCGCACCTGTTCCGCTACCTGCTGATCGGTTTTTTCACCGTCGCTCCGCTGTGGGTAACCTGGCTGGTATTCGATTTCCTATTCGGTCTGCTGGCCAGCCCCGGCGTGCCTTTCCTCAAGGGGCTGGCGGCGCTGTTGCGGCCGCTGTCCGACACGCTGTCGAACTGGCTGCTCGACAGCGACGTGCAGTACGCGCTGTCTGCCCTGTTCACGCTGGCCGCGCTGTACCTGATTGGCCTGCTGGCTTCGTTCGTGGTCGGCAAGAGAGTCATCGCCACACTCGAATACTGGGTCGGCCGGCTACCGCTGGTGCAGACTATCTACGGCGCCACCAAGCGTTTCCTGCATACCGTCAGCAAGCCGCCGGTGCAGGGCCAGCGCGTAGTGTTAATCAGCTTTCCCTCGCCGGAGATGAAGGCCGTGGGCCTGATCACCAAGGTGATGCGGGACGCCGTCAGCGGTGAAGAGCTGGCCGTGGTCTACGTGCCCACGTCGCCCAACCCGACCTCGGGCTATATCGAAATTCTGCCGCTGGCCGACGTGGTGATGACCGACTGGACCATGGAAGAAGCGATGAGCTTCGTCATGACCGGCGGCACCAATGCGCCCGACACGGTGCGCTTCAACAACCCGCCCCGCGCGGCAGACCTGCCGCCTGCGCCATGAAGCTTACGCTCGCAACCGTCCGCGCCGTGCTGTGGCGCAGCGCCCTGTTCGCCGTATTGTGGTGGGCACTGACCGACGGTCGCCCCGACAGTTGGGTGGTGGGCAGCGTCAGCGTCGTGTTCGCCACCGCGGCCAGTATTTACCTGCTGCCGCCCGTCAACACCTATGTCTCGCGCATCGGCCTGCTGCGCTTTCTCGTCTTCTTCATCGTGCAGTCGCTGCGCGGCGGCGCGCAGGTTGCGGGGTTCGCGCTGCGTCCACGCATGGGGCTGCGGCCCGGCTTTCACGAAATCGACCTGCGGCTGCCCGAAGGCATCGGCCGGGTCCTGCTGGCCAACACGCTGAGCCTGTTGCCGGGCACCCTGAGCGTGGAACTGCAGGGCAATCGTCTGTGTCTCCATGTACTCGACGAACGAGCGCCGACCGAAACCGAGGTACGCGCCACCGAAACCCGCCTCGCGCACCTGCTCGGCCTCACCCTGCACACGACCGGATGAATTTCACCCTCGCGCTCGCCGTATTCCTGCTGCTGAACCTGCTGGTTGCCCTGATCCGAGTGGCGCGCGGCCCGACGCCGGCGGACCGTCTGCTGGCCGCCCTGCTGTTCGGCACCACCGGCGTGGCGATCTTGTTGCTGCTGGCCGATGCGATGCGCCAGCCCGCCCTCGTCGACGTGGCCCTGGTATTCGCCCTGCTGGCGGCGATCAGCGGCGCCGCGTTCGCGCGGCGCGCCTGGCGTGAGGAGGCGCCCGGCGATGAGTCTCGTTGAGGGTGCGAGCCTTGCGCTTCTGATCGCCGGCGCGGCGTTCTTCTTCGCCGGCACCGTCGGCCTCTTGCGCTTTCCCGATGTCTACACGCGGCTCCACGCACTCGCCAAGGCCGACAACCTCGGTCTCGGCCTCGTCATGTTCGGCCTGCTATTGCGCGCGCCAGGCTGGGCGACGGGCATCAAGCTGGTGCTGATCTGGCTCTTGGCACTGCTCGCCAGCGCGACGGTCGGCTTCCTGATCGCCCGCCGCGCACGCCACCATGGCATCGCGCCCTGGCGGGCGGGAGACCGCGAATGAGCCCGGCGCTGGCGGGAGACCGCGAATGAGCGCAGCACTCGCCTTCGACCTGCTGATCATCGCCGCCTTGGTGTGGAGCGCGGCGCGCGCGCTCATCGTCGCCGACCTGTTTCGCGGCGTGGTGCTGTTCATCGTGTTCGGTCTGCTGATGGCGCTGGCCTGGGCACGCCTCGGCGCACCCGACATCGCGCTTGCCGAAGCGGCGATCGGTGCGGGGCTGACCGGCGCACTGCTGCTCGACGCCGTCGGCCACCTGCGCGCGAAGCGGGAGCCCGAGGCATGAGACGCGTGCTGCCGGTCGTCATCGTCGCGCTCGCCGCCCTGCTCGGCGTGGCGCTCGCCGCGGCCATGCTCGCGCTGCCGCCGCACGCGGTGCGCCTGCCCGATGATGTCGCGGCAAACATTGCAGTCAGCGGCGTGGCGCACCCGATCACCGCGGTGCTGCTGAATTTCCGCGGTTACGACACCTTGCTCGAAATCGCCGTGCTGCTGCTTGCCTTGTTCGGCGTGCTGGCGCTGGTGAAGTCGCACGCAGCGCGCGCGGCCCACCCCGCGCATCCGCTGCTGCAGACGCTGGCACGCCTGCTGGCGCCCTTGATGGTGCTGGTCGCGGGTTATCTGCTGTGGGTCGGCGCGAGTGCGCCGGGCGGCGCCTTCCAGGCCGGCGCGGTACTCGCCGCCGCCGGCGTGCTGCTGCGCCTGGCGGGTCTGTTGCCGGCGTGGGCGGCGCCGGCGCTGCTGCTGCGCGTCGGGCTCGTGCTGGGTCTTCTGGTATTCATCGCGGTCGCCGCGGCGGTGCTCGGCCACGCCACGCTGCTCACCTATCCGCCCGCGTTGGCCGGCGGCTTGATCCTGACGATTGAGGCAGCATTGACGCTGTCGATCGGGCTCACGCTTGCCGCGCTCTACCTCGCCAGCACCGAGGTGCGGCCGTGAGCGTCGGCCTGCTTTATGCGCTGGCGGGCGCGGCGCTGTTCGCCATTGGGCTCGCGGGCTTGCTGGCGCTGCCACATCTGTTGCGGAAAATCCTCGCCTTCAACATCCTCGGCAGCGGCGCCTTTCTGATATTGGTCGGCCTCGGTCAGCGCGACGGCAGCGTCGACCCGGTGCCGCAGGCGATGGTGCTCACCGGCATCGTCGTCGCGATCGCCGCCACCGCGCTGGCCCTGGCGCTGGCGCGCCAGCTGCTAGAGCTCACCGGCCGCATGCAGCTGCCGGAAGACCGCGCCGACGCGGAGACCGACGATGCGTGAAACGGTTTACAGGCCTGCGAAGGCGTCGGCCGAGCGACGGGTCACGAACACCGTGCCGAGCCGGTCGTTCAGCCCCATCACCGGCACCACCAGCAGCAGCGTGCCGTCGGCCTCGCTGCGCACCGTCACTTGCGGCAGCAGCAGCGCTTCCGGTGGCACCACCGTGCTCGCTTCCGCACCCAGATGGCGGCGGTCGGTCGACACCGCGACCTTGCCGTCGGCGCCAGCCAGCAGCGCGCGTTCGGTGCCCGGCAGTTTGACAATCTCGGTGAAGAACTGGTCGATCTGGTCGAGGTTGTTGCGGATCATCTCGCCGCGCACCGCCCACGCCAGCGCCGTGCCGAACTCGCGCAGCGACGCCTCGGACGCCTCGCCCGCGCGGGCACGCAGCTGGCCGAGCATCGCCTGCCGGTCATTGTCGGCCTGCGCCGTCATCGCCGCGCGGTCGGTTTCCAGTTTCGCCTCCAGCCGTTTCTGCGCCAGGCTCTGCCAGGCGAAGCTGATCGCCCACAGGATCACGAGCACGAGGCTCACCCACAGCGGCAGCTTGACGGCGGTGAGCTTGCCCAGGACGCCGGTGGATGCGGCAGGGTTGGCGGAAAAATCGTTCGGTTCGGACATGGTGTGCTCCTCAGGACGGGGTGAAACGAACAGGCTGCGGCTGCAGTTCAGTATGGCAGGAATTCGATGACGGATTGGCTCGATCCCCTGCCCTGGCTGATCGTGCTGCCGCTGGTGTGGGGCGCGCTCGCTTTCGTGCTCGGCCCCGGGCGCGGCGCGCGTCTCGCCATCGCCGCGCTGGTTTTGCAGACGCTGCTCGCGCTGCAGCTGGCGGCGCAGTTGCTCGAACACGGCGCGCGTGCCTACGCGGTCGGCGGCTGGAGTGCGCCGCTCGGCATCGACCTCTACGTCGACGGGCTGGCCGGCGTGATGCTGCTGTTGACGCAGGCGGTCGCGCTGCCACTCGCCATCTACGCGCGCGGCTACTTCGCTGCGACAAGTAAAGGCGCCGAATTGTTCTGGCCAATCACCGGGCTCCTGCTCGCCGCGCTCAACGCGCTGTTCGTGTCCGCCGATCTGTTCAACATTTACGTCACGCTGGAACTGCTGGGGCTGGCCGCAGTGGGCCTGGTCGCGATCGCCGGCGGCACCGCGCCGGTGACCGCGGCGCTGCGCTACCTGCTGGCGACGCTGCTTGGCTCCGGCGCGTATCTGCTCGGCGTGGCGCTGATCTACGGCACTTACGGCAGCGTGTCGCTCGAGGGGCTGGCGCCGCTGATGAACGAGGAGGTACCGCGTGCGGTGGTGCTGGCGGCGGCCCTGATGCTGCTCGGCCTGCTGCTGAAGACCGCGCTCTTCCCCTTCCACTTCTGGCTGCCGCCTGCGCACGGCGGCGCGCCGGCGCCGGTGTCGGCCTTGCTCTCGGCGCTCGTCATCAAGGCCTCGTTCTATCTCGTCGTTCGGCTGTGGCTCGATCTCTTCGAGCCGCTCACCACGGTCGACGCCGCGCAGCTGATCGGCGCGCTGGGCGCGGCCGCGATCGTCTGGGGCTCGCTGCTGGCGCTGACGCAGACACGGCTGAAGATGCTGGTCGCCTATTCGACCGTCGCGCAGATCGGCTACCTCTTCCTGCTGTTCCCGCTTGCCACGCTGACGCCACTCTCTGCGACAGAAAGCGCCCTGCAGGGCGGCGTAATGCAGGCCTTGGCGCACGGACTCGCCAAGGCGGCGATGTTCGCCGCCGCCGGCAGCATGATCGTCGCCACCGGGCGCGACGACATCAATCGATTGGGCGGCGTCGGCGTGCGCCTGCCGCTCACGCTCTTCACCTTCGGCATGGCCGGCGTCACGCTGATGGGCCTGCCGCCATCGGGCGGCTTTACGGCCAAGTGGCTGCTGCTGCAGGCCGCGCTGGAATCGGGCCAGTGGTGGTGGGTCGCGGTGATGGTCGTCGGCGGCCTGCTCACCGCGGCCTATGTGTTCAAGGTGCTGCGCCGCGCATTCCTGCCGGTGGCCGAGGGCGACAGCGTCACGCCGGTGCCGCGCGTGCTCGAATTCAGCGCCTTCGCGCTGGCGCTGGCGTCTATCCTGCTGGGCGTGTTCGGCGCGCCGGTGATGGACCTGCTCGCGGTCGGGAGGGGCGCATGATCGCCGATACCTGGCTGCCGGTCGCGGTGGTGCTGAGCTCCCTCCTGCCCGGGCTGGTCATTTTCTTCCTCGCCGAATCGCGCATCCGCCTGCGCACCACGCTCAACCTTATTGGCGCCTTCGCCAAGCTCGCGCTGATCGGCGTCATGCTGTGGGGCGTGCTGCACGACCACGAGTACGTGTTCACCCACACCGTGCTGCCCGGCCTCGATCTGGTGCTCAAGGCCGACGCGCTGGCGCTGCTGTTCGTCACGCTGTCCGCGGTGCTGTGGCTGTTCACCACCCTATACGCGATCGGCTATCTGGAAGGCGCGCCGAACCGCAGCCGCTTCTTCGGTTTTTTCAGCCTGTGCGTCACCGCCACCGTCGGCGTCGCAATGGCGGGCAACTTGTTCACCTTCTTCCTGTTCTACGAGTTGCTGACGCTCGCCACCTATCCGCTGGTGGTGCACCGCGGCACCGAGAAAGCACTGCGCGCGGGTCATATCTACCTTGCCTACACGCTGGGCGGCGGCGCGCTGCTGCTGATCGGCACGGTGTGGCTGTACGGCCTGGCCGGGCAGGTCGACTTTGCGCCGGGCGGCACGCTGTCCGCGCTGACGCCGGACACCGCCGGCCAGCTGCAGATCATTTTCCTGCTGCTGATCGCCGGTGTCGGCGTCAAGGCCGCGCTGGTGCCGCTGCACGGCTGGCTGCCGCTGGCGATGGTGGCGCCGGCGCCGGTGTCGGCGCTGCTGCACGCGGTGGCGGTGGTCAAGGCGGGCGCCTTCGGCATCGTGCGCATCGTCTACGAGGTGTACGGCATCGAGTTCGCGCAGTCGCTCGCGCTGCTGCTGCCGCTGGCGATCGTCGCCTCGATCACCATCCTCTGGGGCAGCCTGCGCGCGCTGTTTCAGGACGACCTGAAAAAGCGCCTCGCCTATTCCACCGTCAGCCAGGTGGCCTACATCGTGCTCGGCGTTGCCCTGTTCGGTCCGGTCGGCACCATCGGCGGCATCGTCCATCTGGTGCACCAGGGCATCATGAAAATCACGCTGTTCTTCTGCGCCGGCAACTACGCGGAGACGCTGGGCATCCACAAGGTGAGCGAAATGAATGGCGTCGGCCGCCGCATGCCTTGGACCACGCTCGCCTTCACGATCGGCGCCTTCGGCATGATCGGCGTGCCGCCGCTCGCCGGCTTCATCAGCAAGTGGTACCTCGGCCTCGGCGCGCTCGAGGCCGGCATGCCGTGGGTGCTGGCGGTGCTCGCGGTCTCGAGCCTGCTGAACGCCGCCTATTTCCTGCCCATCCTGCACCGCGCCTGGTTCCGCCCGCCGCCGACGGCCTGGCCGCACGAGCACATCCCGCTGCGGCGCGGCTGGGAAACCGCGCCCCTGCTGCTGTTGCCGCCGATCGCCACGGCCGCGGCGACGGCGCTGGTCGGCCTGTTTGCCGCCAGCGCGTTCAGCCCGCTCGACTGGGCCACGCTCATTGCCGGACGCGAGTATCTGCAATGGACACCCTGATCCTCGCCAGCCTCGCACTGCCGCTTCTGCTCGCGCTGCTCGTGGCGCTGCCGCGCAGTCGCGCCGTCGCACTGGCCCTGGCGCCAGGGGCGCCGCTGCCCGCATTGGTACTCGCGCTCGCCGCGCGTGAGCCGCTGTTGTTCGAACTGCCCGACGTGCTCACCGGCCTGCAACTGGGCGTCGACGACACCGGCCGCGTGTTCCTGCTGTTCACGTCGCTGATCTGGCTCGCCGCCGGCTGGTACGCGCGCGGCTGGCTCGCCGACGACCCACGCCGCGCGCACTTCACCGTGTTCTTTCTCCTGACCCAGGCCGGCAATCTCGGCGCCTGCCTCGCGCTCGACGCTGCGGGCTTCTATGCCTTCTACGCGCTGATGAGCTTCGCCGCCTACGGCCTCGTCGCGCACGATAACAACGCCGCTTCGCGGCGCGCGGGCCGCGTCTATCTGGTGCTGGCCGTCGCGGGCGAGATGTTGATTCTCTCGGGCCTGCTGCTCGCGCTCGGCCTCGCGCCCGACCATCCGTGGGCGGTCGCCTGCCTCATTCTCGGCTTCGGCGTAAAGATCGGGCTACCGCTCCTGCATGTGTCGTTGCCGCCCGCCTATGCCGCTGCACCCGCGCCGGCCGCTGCGGTGCTCGCCGGTGCGATGATCAAGGTGGGGGTGCTCGGCTGGATGCGTTTCCTGCCGCTCGGCGACGTGGCGCTGCCGGACACCGGCCAGTTCCTGATGCTGGCGGGGAGCGTGGCCATTGTCGGCGGTAGCGTAATCGGCCTGATGCAGCGTCAGCCCGGCGCGATCCTCGCCTATTCGAGCATCAGCCAGATGGGCCATTTCATGCTCGGCGTCGGCACCGGTCTTGCCGTGCCCGAACTGTGGCCGCCCATCGCCGCCGCGCTCGTCGTCTACGCCGCCCACCACGCGCTCGCCAAGGCCGCGCTCTTCCTTGGCCTCGGCGTCATCGCGCGCCACGGCGCCTCGCCCGCGCATCTCGCCGGCCTCGCGCTGCCCGCGCTCGCGCTCGCCGGCGCGCCCTTCAGCAGCGGCATGCTCGCCAAACTCGGTCTCAAGGACGCGCTCGCCGCGCTGCCCGCGCCGTGGGCCGATGTGCTGCCGGTATTGCTCGCCGTCGGCGCGCTCGGCACCGCGCTGCTGATGGCGCGACTGCTGGTGCGGGTTCGCGACATGCCGATCGTCGGCGACGCCCCGACTGCACTGCGGGCACCGTGGCTGCTGACGCTCGCGGGTGTCGCCGGGCTGACGGCTGGCCTTGCGCCGTCGGCCAGCTGGACCGCGGCCTTGCAACCGGGCGCGCTCCTTTACGCCCTGTGGCCGATCCTCGCCGCGCTCATCCTGGCCGTAATCGCGCTGAGGCTGCGTCTGCGCGCGCCGCAGGTGCCAGCAGGCGACCTGCTCGTGCCTGTCGAGCGCCTGCTCGCCGCCCTCGGGCGTTGCTTCGCCCACCTGCGTCTCCCCGTGCTGCCCACGTTGCCCACACATGCGGCGCGTCGCCCGCCGCGCCTGGAGTCACGCCTGCGCGCCTGGCCTTTGGCCGGTGCGCTGTGGCTGGCGCTGCTCGCCGGTTTCATCGTACTGCTGGCCCGCTGAGCGCGACGCAGGAACTGGCCGGGGCCGAATAAGGTCTCTTGGTCAGGCCGCACGTAGATTCATACCAGAACGGCGCTGCGCCGGGCCCCCGCCTGATAACATGGTTCGCAGCACATATCGATAACGGATGGAGACACCCATGACGATTCGCTACGTTTTTGCATTGACCGGTCTGCTCGCCGCGTTTGCGCTGCAGGCCGCCACCCCTGGCCAGGCCCCTGCCCGCACCGGCGCCTACTACGGCGCCCAGGCCACCGAGTATCCCGCGTGGTTCAAGACAAGCTTCCTCGTGCTGCGCGACGACGTGAAAGAAGCCGCCAAAGCCAACAAGCGCGTCATGCTGCTATTCAACCAGGACAATTGCCCCTATTGCTCGGCGCTGGTCGAGCGCAATCTCTCGCAGCGCGAAATCGAAACCACGATGCGCGAAAAATTCGATGTCATCGCGATGAATCTGTGGGGTGACCGCGAAGTCGTCGGGCTCGACGGTAAAAGCTACACTGAAAAATCCTACGGCGCGGCGATGAAGGTGCAGTTCACCCCCAGCCTGATGTTCCTCGACGAGCAGGGCGAGATCGTGCTGCGCTTGAACGGCTACGTGCCGCCAGCGCGCATGCAGGCCGCACTCGACTGGGTCGGCGGCAAGATGGAAAAGAAAACGGCCTTCCGCGACTTTGTCGCCGAGCGCGAGAAGAGCACGCCCAAAAAGAGCTCGGGCGAGATGATCCCGCAGGACTTCTTCCTCAAGAACGTCACCGACCTGCGCCGCAAAGGTCAGGCCGCCAAGCCGCTTGCCGTGTACTTCGAACAGAAGGACTGCCCCGACTGCCAGGTGCTGCACCACCGCGTGATCGCCGATCCGGAAGTGAAGAAGGCGCTGGCCAAGTTTGATAACGTGCGCTTCGACATGTGGGCGCGCGACATGATCACCACCCCCGACGGCAAGCGCATGGCAGTGCGCGACTGGGTGCGCGAGCTCGGCGTGAACTACGCGCCCGGCATCGTGCTGTTCAACCCCGCCGGCAAGGAAGTCATCCGCTGGGAGTCCTCGTTCCGCGTGTTCCACACCATGGGCATGTTCGACTACGTCAGCGGCCACGACTACCAGAAGGAGCCGAGTTTCCAGCGCTACCTCGCCGGGGTGACCGAGCACATCCGCGAACAGGGCCGCGACGTCAACATCTACCGCTACGCCGACGAGCCGGTCGCGATGCCGGTTCGGCACGGGCGCTGATTCGGCATCAGCCCTCGTGGCGCTGGCGCTGCATTTGCAGCGGCAGTGCTGCGGCATGCCCAGACTTGTCCTGCCCGGCATACATGGTGAGGTGAGGAAACGGGATCTCGATGCCGGCGGCGTCGAAGGCCTTTTTCAGATGGTAGAGGTAGGCGCGTCGCACCCCCCACTGCTCGAGCGGCTTCACCTTGAAGCGGCAGCGGATCACCACCGCGGAATCCGCCCAGTTGTCGACGCCGGCGATTTCCAGCTCGTCCTCGATCTTGCCGGAAAACTCGGGATCGGCGCGCAGTGCTGCGCCGACTTCGCGCATCACGGCATAGACCTCGTCGACGTCCTCCCGGTAGGCCACGCCAATGTCGATCACGGCAAACGCAAAGCCACGGCTGCGATTGGTGACGCTGTCGATGGTGCCGTTGGGCACGTAATGCACGCTGCCCTCGTAATCGCGCAGCCGGATGTAGCGCAGCGTCATTTCTTCGACCAGCCCGCCCTTGCCGGCCACTTCCACCACGTCGCCCTGGCGCACCTGGTTTTCCAGCAACAGGAACAGCCCGGTGAAATAGTCCTTGACCAGGCTTTGCGCGCCGAAACCGATGGCGATGCCGAGCACGCCCGCCGCAGCCAGGATCGGGGCAATCGAAATGCCGAGCTGGGACAGTACCAGCATGCCGGTGACCAGGGTGATGATCACCGCGATGGCGTAGCGGAACACCTGCTCCAGCGTGTTCAGCCGCTTGACGCGTTCAAAGTCGGCCAGTCCGCCCGCCTGCATGCGCGCGCGCAGACGCGCCAATCCCTTGCGTGACAGCCGCAGCGCCAGCCACGACAGTGCCAGGATGATGACGACATTCACCAGCGTGAGGGCGAGGCCGCGCCATTCGCCCAGTTGCGCTTGCATTAACTCCAGATACGCCATCGAGTGCTGCCCTTTCAGTGTTCGCCCACGGCGTGTGCCAGCGGGCGGTATTGCAGGTGGTGAAACAGTTGCAGGTAGCGGCCGGCCTCACCGCGCTCCAGGTTGCTGACGAACTTCCAGAAACCATAGATGCGCGACAGCGTCATCATGCGCTCGGCATACAGCTGCCAGGTATAGCGTGCCGCCACCCGCGCCAGCGCGCCCTCCGACACGCGTTGCCATTTTCCAGGATCCTGCTCGCATTGCTGCAGGAAATCGGCCATTGCGGTGGCGGCGTCCGCGCCCTCGTTGGGATCGATATGAAAACCGGAGATGCCGTGCTGGATGATTTCCAGCGGGCCGCCGTAGCGGGTGGCGAATACCGGTAGACCGGACGCCATCGCCTCGATCAGCGTGAGGCCGAAGGCCTCGAACAAGGCGGGCTGCACGAACAGGCCACGGCGGTCGGCGATGTGCCGATACAGCTCGCCGGCCAGATTCTTGTCGAGGCGGGCGCCCAGCCAGCGCATGCGGCCGTCCAGCCGGTACTGGTCCATCAGCCCGTGCATCCGTTCGATCTCGGCGCGCTCCTCCTCGTCACCCGAGGCGGACGCATCGACATGGCCGCCGATCACCAGCAGGTTGGCGGACTCGGACAGGCGCTCGCAGGTGCCAAACCACTCGGTCAGGCCGGACAGATTCTTGATGCGGTCGAGCCGCGCCATGGTGAAGATCAGCGGCTTGTCTGGATCGTCGAAGTGCCCGCGATACGGCACGCCGGGGTCGGCCGCGTAGAGCATTCTGTCGATCTCGGGCATCAGCGAATGCATGCGGCGCGCCGTCTCGGTGTAGGGAAAATACACCGCCGCATCGGCGCCCGGCGACACGATATTGAACTTGGGATCGAACAGGTCGATGCCGTTGACCACGCGATACAGCCCCGGCATCGTGAACGCGCGGTAGCTTTCGTACTGGCCGATGCTGTCCGGCGTGCCGGCGATTTCCTGGTAGGTGCTGGTGATGATGAAGTCGGCGTGGTTCATGCCGATGATGTCCGCGGTGTACTGGCAGGCGAAGTGATAGGCCGCTTCGTTGCCCTCCCAGTACAGGGCCGAGTGCAGGTACTTGGTCTGCTCCAGCGCATGGGCGATGTTGCACTGCGTCACACCCATGCGCGCCGACAGCAGGCTGGCAACCAGGTTGCCGTCTGAATAGTTGCCGATGATCAGGTCCGGACGGCCGCCGAATTTTGCCAGCACCTCGTGCTCGACGTCATGCGCGAACGTTTCCAGATACGGCCAGATATCGAAGCGCGACACCCACTGCTGCACGACGTCGCCATTGGCGTGATGGAAGGGCACCCGCACGATCCACGCATGGTCGGTGCCCTGGATTTTTTCCAGCGGCTGATCGCAGGTGGTGCCGTCGGCTTCGGGGATCAGGCGGGTGACGACGACGATCTGCGGATCGACCGTCACGCCCTGGATCGCCATGCGCGTGCGCATCTCGTGTTCCAGCGCGCGCACCTGGTCGAGAATGTAGACCACCTGGCCACCGGTGTCGGGTCGCCCCAGCACATTGTCCTGACCGAAATAGCCGTGCGGTGACACGATCAGCAGGCGCGAGATCATCGGGATGCGTGCGAGAAAGGCCTCCAGCACGGCGGGCGACGGCGCCTCCAGAATGTCGACCAGCTGGCTCATGGTCTCGCTCGCCCGGCCCGCCGTCGCGCCCCAGCCGGGCTCGAATCCCAGCGCACCCAGCGCCGCCGCGCACGCCGACCACGGCGCGTCGGGGTCGAGCGCATCGAGATGCTGGCGCGCGCCGCGCAGCGCATTGCGCAAGGTCTCCACGTCGCCGATATGCGGCGCCAGCATCAGCTGCTGGCCGTCGATCTTGTGCATGCGCAGAAAATGCAGCAGCTTGGCCTGTCCCACCTCGGGACGGGTGAACATCGCGCTCGCCAGTGCGCGGTTGAGATGCAGCACGCCCTGCCCGATGGAACGCGTTTCCTGCAGCCGCGGCACATGGCGGCCGAAGGGTTCGAAATCGATTTCCAGCACGCTGTCGCCCGTGATCGCCGGCTTCACCAGCGTCTCCTTGAACGCCAGAAACTCGCTCACCGATACGCGCTCCGGCACCAGCTGTTCCAGGTGCATGCGCAGGTAATGCCAGCGGCCGGCACCCTCGCGCAGGGCGAAATAGGCCCACGGCTGCTGGAACACGCCTTCCTGGAAGTGCCGCACCGCCTGGTGCAGCGGCGAGCCTTTCAGGTCGGCCTCGTATTCGCGGGCCAGCGCATCGAACACATGGCACAGGTCGCTCTGCAGCAGCAGCGCGCGCTCTTCGGCAAAGCAGTGGCGCAGGTAGGCGCCCACCGGATCACGGTGGTCCACCGTCCAGGTTTTCAAAGCATCGATCATGCGACCTCCGGGGTCTTGGAATTCGGGATCAGGCGGCCTCCGGCTGCGGGACGGGCAAGGGCTCCCCGACAAAACCGTAATGCGCCATGCCTTCGAGAATGCCGGAGGCGCACGGCGTGTCGGCGAAATACACCTGGTCCATGCCGCGCAGCTTCTCCAGTTCGACGCTGTGGTTGGACACCACGACGGCCTGCGTGTCGCCCACCAGCATTTCCAGGTCGTTGCCGGAATCGCCCGCCACCAGGAAGGCGCGCAGCGGCAAACTCCATTTATAGGCCAGGTAGCGGATGGCCTGACCCTTGGACGCACGGATCGGCAGCACGTCGAGATAGGCCTGATGCGAGTAAATCAGGTTGGCGCGCAACCGATGCTCGCGCAGCCGGATGTCGATCTCGCGCAGGCTGGGCATGGTGGCCGGGTCGACATAAAAGCTCAGCTTGTATTCGCTTTGCTGATCGTCCGACTGCAGCGTGAGGCCAGGCAGATCCTCGAACAATGCAGCCAGTGCGTCGCGCCGCCACAGATGCTGGATATGACGTTGCCATCCGACATCGGGACGGACGTCAGGGCCGTAATGGATTTCGCTGCCGACCGCGGTGATCAGCACATCAGGCAGCGGCACCCGCGACTGACGCAACACCTCGAGCGCGCTCGGCAGATGGCGCCCGGTTGCCACCCCGAAGCCGTCGCTGGGCGGCCGCTCGCGCAGCACGCGCACCAGCGCAGAGAGTCCGGCGCGGTCGCCGATCAAGGTGTTGTCGATGTCGCTCACCAGCATGCGCTGCACGTAGGGCATAGGGTTGTGCTGCAGCTGCTGCGCCACGCGTTCGCGCCGCACCTGCTTGCGGCTGCGGTAGACCACGCGGTCGATCGCCCGCAGGTATTTGTCTACATGGGCATCCCACGTGTAATGGTGCGCCACGCCGTTGATGCCGTGCCGCGCATAGCGCTGCCAGGTGCGTGCGTCCGACACCACGGCGAGCAGGCCGCGCGCGATGTCGGCGGGATCGAGCGGATCGACCAGCACGCCGTTTTCGCAGTGCGCCAGGATGTCGGGCGGGCCGCCGTCATGGGTGGCGACCACAGGCAGGCCGCTTGCCGCCGCCTCGATCAGCGTCAGGCCGAACGGCTCGGTCAGCGCCGGATTGACGAACACGCCGCGCCGCTGCGCCGCCAGCCGGTACAGCGCTGGGATGTCGTCCGACTGATGCTGCTTCGGCAGCGCGACGCTGCCCCACAGGTCGTAGTGGTCGACGTCGAGCAGCAGGTCCTTCAATACCTCGGCCTGCGCCTCGTCCAGAGTGCGGATGTCGTCGCGGTTGCCGGCGACGATGGCGAGATTGGCGCGTTCCCGCAACTCGGGCGATTCGCCGAAAGCCGTCACCAGCCGGCCCAGGTTCTTGCGCACTTCGGGACGGCAGATGGCGAGGATGAGCGGTTTTTTCGGCTGCGTCAGAAAACGGTCGACCAGCGCCGGCACGTGCGGCGGAATCGGCTCGCGTCCGGGTGGCGCAAAGCGCGAGGTGTCGGTGCCGGGCGGAATCACCACCATGCGCGACGGCTGGTGATTATGGTAGAGGCCGTACTGCTCGACGCTTTCCTGCGCGGTGCTGGTCACCACCAGAGAAGCCTGCGCCAGCGCCGCTTCTTCGGCGGCGATGCGCCGCACAAAATTGAACTGCCGTTCGACCGTCTGCGCACGGCGGCCATGGTCGAGCAGACGCTGGCGCTTGCAGCGCCCGAGCGAATGGCCGGTGTGCACCAGCGGGATGCCGAGCAGCTGCGACAGCTGCACGCCGACATGGCCGGCATCGGCGTAATGGCTGTGGATGATGTCGGGCAGGCGCGGCTGCTGCCGCAGATGGCTGATGGTGCGATCGACCAGCTGGTCGAGATGATTCCACAGGCTTTCCTTGCGCAGGTAGCGGCGGGGGCCGCATGGCAGCCGCACCAGGCGGGCGCGCTCGCCCAGCATTTCAATCGGCGCCGCATAGTCGGGCGACACCGCGGGGTCGTCGATCAGGCGCGTCAGCACGTCGACCTGTTCGACCCGGGGGTGCCGACCCAACGCCCGCGCCAGTTCGATCACATACAGTGTCTGTCCGCCGGTGTCGGCATCGCGCCCGAGCTCGAGGTCCTGCCCCCGCATCAGGCCGTGCACACTCAGCATCAGCACATAGAGATCACGCACGAACCCCCTCCCCGTCAAGTTGCCAGTCGCGTATGAACGGCCGGTAGAAATCCAGCGTATCCGGCACTGCGCCGCGGATCTGGCACAGCGCGCGGGCAAATGCATCGGCGCGCGCCAGGCACATCGCAAGCGGCCAGCCGCGCAGCATGCCGAGGATGAAAATGGCGGCAAAGCCATCGCCTGCGCCGACGGTGTCGACCAGATGCGGCAGCGGCTGGCCGTCCACCGATTCCATCCGGCCGGCGTTATCGAGCGTCCAGGCTCCGTCGGCGCCGCGCGTCACCACCACGCGCTCGAGGGCAAAACCCGACACCAGCACACCGGCGCGCGCCCGAAGGGTGGCGCCATCCAATGCGAGCAGGTCGCTGATGCGGATCAGTTCATCCTCGTTCAGCTTGACCACATCGGCCCGCTGCAACGACCAGCGCAAGGTTTCGGGATCCACCCAGGGATCGCGCAGATTGACGTCGAGAAACGCGCAGGCGTCTACCGTACCGAGCAGTGCATGCAATGCACGACGCGAATCGCTGCGTTGAGACAGCGTACCGAAGTAGATGATTTGCGGATGTGAGGACAGACCCACCATCCGCGCCAGACTGGGGTGGATGTGGTCGTAGGCCTGATCTGACAGGATGTCGAAGTCATGCCCGTTTTCGGTTTCGGTCACCTTGACGCGACCGGTCGGGCGCCCCGGATCGCGCTGCACGCCCTGCATGTCCAGCCCGCGTTCGGTCATTGCCTGCTGCAGCTGGTCGCCCAGCGCATCCTTGCCGGCGCGTGTCACCAGCACCGGATACGCCCCCAGCGCGCGCAGATGGCACGCCACATTGAAGGGCGCGCCGCCCAGCACATTGCGGTCCCGGAACTGGTCGACCAGGGTTTCGCCAAAGGCGATCACGGTCTGGCCTGCCGCAGGAAAGCTGTCGTCGAACGGTCGCATCGTGCGCATTTCAGTCGGCGTATTCATGGTTCACGTTTACCAGAACAATATTGAACAATAATTTATTTGGGTGGCTTGGCCAGCCAAAGATTCCCCGTCAGATGGTGTAATCCAGCTTGAAAATCAGCGCGGTGTCGGTGGTGTCCTTGCCGGCCGCCGGCGCCGCGTCGTAATCGATGTTGATCTGCGTGCCCAGACTGAGCCCATTGCCGACCGGCAACCGGAGCCCGGTCCGGCTTCGATAGAGATAGTCGTCAAGCGATTCCAGGCTGAGCAAAAAATCGCTGTGATGGAACAGCGTCAGCCGCCCCTGCCAGAACGTCTGCTCGTACTTGAGCGCCGCACGCGCGCCAGGAAAGCGTTGATCAACGGCGCTGGCGTAATCCTCGTTCACCAGACTTGCGCCGCCCTCGATCGACAGCGTCAGGTCGTCCCGGTCGATCAGCTGGCGGCCGACACCGACGCCGAGCGTGCTGCGCAGATCGAGGTCGGCCTGGCTGTCGTGGTCGAATCGAGTGTTGGCGTAGTAATACGTGCGCGGGTTGAGGAAGTGGTCGTATTTCATGCCCAGCCGCCAATTCGACGCCGTGTCCGCACCGTCCTGTTCGGCCTCGTTGAGTTCGCCGTCGAGCGTGATGCGCTGCGTCGGATTGCGCGCCACCAGTTCGCCCGACAGGTGCAGGGTCTGTGCATCGGTATTGCCCTGCGTGAAGCTGCCGCCGGCCGACGCGCGGCCTGTCAGCACGGTGCGGTCGGGATGGCGCGGCGGATTGATCGCGGCCACGCGGTCGAGCGCGAGTGGCGTGGTTTTCGCCAGGCTGCCGATGCGCACCCACAGTTGGCCCGCATTGGCGCCCTGCAACTGGCCGTCGAGTTCAGTGCCGTCGGCCAGCCGCACCCGCACCGGCGCATCGGTCTCGATGCGGCTCACCCTTGCCCACGGCAGCTTGAGCGTGCCGGCGTAGGGGGTTGCGATTTCCAGCGTCTCGGCCGTCATCTGCACCACCGTGCCGCTGAGGCGGTCGCCATTGTCGAGTACGACGCTGTCGGCCCATGCCGTGCCTATCAGCAGGCTCAGCGTCACGGACCATGCCCAGTATGGGTGTTTCAAGTGTTCTCCTTTCCCGCTTGGCGGAGGGCAATCAGCGCCGCACGGAGAATCGGGCTCGTAGTGAAGGCGCTGACAGAACAAGGGAGGTGCGGCAGCAGGCTGCGCAGGGACGCGCACCCGCCCGGCAATCCCACGGACCAGCGCAGGCGCTGGACGGAGCGCTTGTTTATATTTGCACAAAACATTATTGCTGTGCAAGTTTTGCCGCCTGGTTGGGCGCCGCACAGCAACGGCTCCGGCTCCGGGCGGGTTGCTACGGATCTATCTGGTGTACGGTCTGGACTTTTTCACGCTGGGGCGTGGTGGCGTATGTCCTGCCGCGCCAGGACACTCCCCGACAGCCACGCAATCCAGCCTCGAGTGAGGCCGCATCACGCGGCGCCCATACGGGCCGTAGGTGCTGGGTTGCCGCGAGTCGCGCTAGAATGGCGCGTCCGTCGGCCCCTGTACCGGCCTCAATCCCACACTCCGATCGATGACGCTGTTCTTCGCCGTAATGACCCCGTTCGCGGGCGCAGCCCTGGTTGCGCTGGCGTCCCGCTACGGCCGCTCGCACTCGGCGTGGGCGGCCGGCGTCGTCACGCTGACCGCGCTGGCGCTGCTGGCGCCGTCCGCGCACCTGCCCTTCGTCGGCGAGATGCTGATCCAGCAGCGCGACTGGATGCCCGCGCTCGGACTCAACCTGTCCTTCCGCCTCGACGGCCTCGCGCTGCTGTTCGCCGGGCTGATTCTGGGCATCGGCCTGCTGATCGTGCTGTATGCGCGCTACTACCTGTCGGAGCGCGACAGCATGGGGCGCTTCTACAGTTATCTGATGCTGTTCATGGGCTCGATGCTCGGCATCGTGCTGTCGGAAAACCTGATCCAGCTGCTGATTTTCTGGGAGCTGACCAGCCTGTCGTCCTTCCTGCTGATCAGCTACTGGCAGCACCGCGAGGAGGCGCGTCACGGCGCGCGGATGGCGCTGGCGGTCACCGGGCTGGGCGGCTTCGCGATGCTCGGCGGCTTCCTGCTCCTGGGCCACATCGTCGGCAGCTACGAGCTGTCCGACGTGTTCGCCTCCGGCGATCTGATCCGCGAACATCCGCTCTACGTGCCGACGCTGCTGCTGATCCTGCTCGGCGTGTTCACCAAGTCGGCGCAGTTCCCCTTCCATTTCTGGCTGCCGCACGCGATGGCTGCACCCACCCCGGTGTCGGCCTACCTGCATTCGGCGACCATGGTGAAGGCCGGCGTGTTCCTGCTGGCGCGGCTCTACCCGGCGCTGTCCGGCACGCCGGAATGGTTCTGGCTGGTATCCGGCGCGGGGCTCGCCACGCTCCTGCTCGGCGCCTACGTCGCGCTGTTCAAACACGACCTCAAGGGTCTGCTGGCCTACTCGACCATCAGCCACCTCGGCCTGATCACGCTGCTGTTCGGCCTGTCTACGCCGCTCGCGGCGGTGGCCGGCGTGTTCCACATCATCAACCACGCCACTTTCAAGGCTTCGCTGTTCATGGCCGCCGGCATCATCGACCACGAATCCGGCACGCGCGACATGCGGCGGCTCAATGGTTTGTGGAAGTTCATGCCCTACACCGCGACGCTGGCGATGGTGGCCGCCGCCGCGATGGCGGGCGTGCCGCTGCTGAACGGCTTCCTGTCGAAGGAAATGTTCTTCGCCGAGGCGGCGCATATCGCGGACACGTTGATTGGCGGCTGGCTGCTGCCGGTGCTGGTGACGCTGGCCGGTGCGCTGGCAGTGGCCTATTCGATCCGCTTCATCCACGATGTCTTCTTCAACGGCGAACCGATCGATCTGCCGCGCACGCCGCACGAGCCGCCACGCTGGATGAAGGTGCCGGTGGAAATCCTGGTGGTGCTGTGCCTGGTGGTCGGCATCGCACCGGCATTGACGATCGGCCCCCTGCTGGCGGTGGCGGCCACGGACACGCTGCAGACGCCGCTGCCCGACTACCACCTGGCGCTGTGGCACGGCGTCAATCCGGCACTGGTCATGAGCCTCTTCGCACTGGTCGGCGGCGCACTGATCTATCTGGTGCGACACCCGCTCACGCACTGGCACGAGCACGGCATCGGCCGCGCCGACGCGCGCATCCTCTACAACGCGCTGCAGGACGGCCTGTTCGCGCTGGCGCGCGCGATCACCCGCCTGATCGACACCGGCTCGCTGCAGCGCCAGGTGCTCTTCCTGCTGATGGCGGCGTTGATGCTGGGCGTCGCACCGTGGCTGGCGGGCGGCACGCCGCTGGCCGGCGACCGCGCGGGCCTGCCGCTCGACGCCGTCAGCCTGGTTGCTGGCCTCACACTGATCGCAGCCACGCTGGCCACCGTGTGGCTGCACCGGCAACGCTTCATCGCGCTGATCACCATCGGCGTGGTGGGGCTGGTGGTGTCGCTCGCCTTCATCAAGTTCTCGGCGCCCGACCTTGCGCTGACCCAACTGTCGGTCGAGATCGTCACGATTGTCCTGTTGCTGCTGGCGCTCTACTTCCTGCCGCAGCAGGCCGCGCCGGAAAAAGGCCGCGCGCGCGTCTGGCGCGACGGCGCGATTGCGCTCACGGCGGGCACCGGCACCGCGGCGCTGGCCTGGGCGGTGCTGACCCGACCCTACGACACCATCGCCGGATACTTCCTCGAAAACAGCGTGCCGGGCGGCGGCGGCAGCAACGTGGTCAACGTCATCCTGGTCGACTTCCGCGGATTCGACACGCTGGGCGAAATCACCGTGCTGGCGCTCGCCGGACTCGGCATCGTGGCAATGCTGCAGGGCCTGCAGCTGACGGCGCCGACCCGCGACGCCGCCGGACGCGACTGGGACGCCGATGCCCATCCGACCATCATGGCGACGCTGACGCGCATCCTGCTGCCGCTGGCGCTGCTGGTTGCGGTGTTCATCCTGTTGCGCGGGCACAACCAGCCGGGCGGCGGCTTCATCGCTGGCCTGATCACCGCGGTCGCACTGATTGTGCAGTATCTCGCCAACGGTGCGGTGTGGACACACCAGCGCAAGGCATCCGACAGTCACCCGCTGGTGGCCTGGGGCCTCGGCATCGCCACCCTGACCGGTCTGGCCAGCTGGCTGTTCGGCTACCCCTTCCTCACCTCGACCTACGGCCACATGGACTGGCCCATCGTCGGCGAATTCGAGCTCGCCTCGGCGATGGCTTTCGACCTCGGCGTCTTCCTCGTCGTCGTCGGCGCCACGCTGATGATCCTGGTCAATCTGGGCGGCCTGCATCACGCCCTGCCCGGCCACAAGGAAAAACACTGATGGAAATGCTGATTGCCCTGGTCATCGGCGTGCTCACCGCGGGCGGCGTGTTTCTCGCGCTGCGCGGCCAGACCTTTCCGGTGGTGCTGGGCCTCACGCTGATGTCCTACGCCGTCAACCTGTTCCTGTTCGTCATGGGCCGCCTCGCCATCGGCGTGCCGCCGGTCATCAGCGAGGCGGCGACCGGCTACACCGACCCGCTGCCGCAGGCGCTGGTGCTCACCGCCATCGTCATCAGCTTCGGCATGACCGCTTTCGTCATCGTGCTGGCGCTGAAGTCGCGCGCCGAACTCGGCAACGACCATGTCGACGGCCTGCAGCATGAGGAGGGCCGGCGCGAATGATGAGCCTTGCCCATCTGCCCATCCTGCCGGTGGTGCTGCCGCTGATCGCCGGCATCGTGCTGCTGGTGCTGCGCAACCGCAGCCTGGCGGTGCAGCGCGGCGTCAGCCTCGTCGCCACGCTGGCACTGGTTCCGCTGGCGATCCTGCTGGCGCAGACGGCGAGCGACGGCACCCATCTGGTCTATGCGCTCGGCAACTGGATCGCGCCCTATGGCATCGTGCTGGTGGTCGACCGGCTGGCCGCGTGGATGCTGCTGACGACGTCGCTGTTGGCGGTGTTTGCGCTGCTCTACGCGCTGCGCGGCATCGATATCGGAGGCCGCCACTTCCACGTGCTGTTCCAGCTGCAGCTGTTCGGCCTTAACGGCGCCTTTCTGACCGGCGACCTGTTCAACCTATTCGTCTTCTTCGAAATCCTGCTGCTCGCCTCCTACGGACTCTTGCTGCACGGTGGCGGTCGCCAGCGGGTGAAGGCGGGGCTGCATTACGTCGTGATCAACCTGGTCGGCTCGACGCTGTTCCTGTTCGCGGTCGGCACGCTGTACGGCGTGACCGGCACGCTCAACATGGCCGACCTCGCGGTGAAGCTCGCGGCGACGCCGGCGGAAAATGCCGCGCTGGTGCAATCCGCCGGTCTGCTGCTGTTCGGCGTGTTCGCGCTGAAGGCCGCGCTGCTGCCGCTCTACCTGTGGCTGCCCGCCGCCTACGCCCACACCAGTGCGCCGGTGGCGGCGCTGTTCGCGATCATGACCAAGGTCGGCGCCTACAGCATCCTGCGCGTCTACACCCTGATGTTCGGCGACGATGCCGGACCGGTGACCGGCCTGCTCGATGCCTGGCTGGCGCCGCTGGCGCTGGTCACCCTCGCACTCGGCATGCTCGGCGTGGTGGCCAGTACCGCGCTGCGACAGCAGGCGGCCTATCTGGTGGTGGCCTCGATCGGCAGCCTGCTGCTGGCCTTCGGTCTCGGCAGCGCCGGCGCGATCGCAGCCGGGCTGTATTACCTGCCGCACACCACTTTCGCCAGCGCTGCGCTGTTCCTGCTGGCCGACACCCTCGGCCGCGCGCGCGGCCCGCTCGCCGACCGCTTCGAGCCCGGTCCGACGATGGCCGGCGCACGCGTGCTGGGCGGGCTATTCTTCGTCGTCGTCATCGCCATCGCCGGACTGCCGCCGCTGTCGGGTTTCCTCGGCAAGTTCATGCTACTGCAGGCCGCGCTTGATTCGCCGCTGCTGCCCTGGGTGTGGGGCGTGGTACTGGTCACCGGGCTGGTCGGCGTGATCGCGCTGGCAAGGAGCGGCAGCCTGCTGTTCTACCGCACCCACAGCGCGCATGACCCGGCCGCACAGACGCCGCCGACCCCGGCCGCACTGTCGCCGATCGCGGGCCTGCTGCTGCTGCTCATCGGCATGGTGATCTGGGCCGGGCCGCTGTCGGATTACGCCGCTGCCACCGCGCGGCAGCTGCTGCAGCCGCAGCAATACATCGGCGCCGTACTGGGGGACACGCCATGAGACGTTTGCTTCCGCATCCGCTGCTGACGGTGTCGCTGACCCTGCTGTGGCTGCTGCTGGTCAATCAGTTTTCCGCCGGCCACGTTGTGCTGGGCGTGCTGCTCGGCTGGCTGATTCCCTTCGTCACCTCGCCCTTCTGGCCGGAGCAGATCCGCATCCGCCGCCCGCTCACACTGCTGCGGTTTTTTGCGGTGTTCATGCTCGACATCGTGCGCGGCAGTTTCCAGGTGGCCTGGCTGATCCTGAAAGGCCCGGCCGGCTTGCGTCCGACTTTTATCGAAGTGCCGCTGGCGCTCGAAACCGATCTCGCCATCAGCCTGCTGGCCAACACCATTTCGCTGACGCCGGGCACGGTGTCGGCACGCCTGAGCGCGGACAAGCGCACGCTGGTCGTGCACACGATCGACACTGGCGACGCGGCGGCATTGATCGCCGAAATCAAGCAGCGTTACGAGACACCGCTGAAACAGGTTTTCGAACAGGAGCGCGCATGATGCTGAACACCGTCATCCCGATCGCCTATGCACTGGTCAGCGTGGCCTTCCTGCTGAGTTTATGGCGCCTGCTCAGGGGCCCCGACGCGCCCGACCGCATCCTTGCGCTCGACACGCTGTATGTGAACACCATTGCGCTACTGGTGCTGCTCGGCATCCACCTCGGCAGCGCGATCTATTTCGAGGCCGCGCTGCTGATCGCGATGATGGGCTTCGTCGGCACGGTGGCGCTGTGCAAATACCTGCTGCGCGGCGACATCATCGAATGAGGACCGGACTGCGATGATCGACATCCTGCTTTCCCTGCTGATCCTCACCGGCGCGCTCTTCACCTTCGTCGGCTCGCTCGGGCTCGCGCGCCTGCGCGACTTCTACACCCGCCTGCACGGCCCCACCAAGGCCACCACGCTGGGCGTCGGCTGCATGCTGATCGCCTCCGCCCTGTTCTTCAGCATGCGCGCGGACGGCGTCAGCCTGCACGAGGTGCTGGTGACGCTGTTCCTGTTCATCACCGCACCGGTTTCCGCGCACCTGCTCGCCAAGGCGGCGCTGCACCTGAAGGTCAAGTCGCTTGCGGCGCTCCCCGCGCAGGACACCTCGAGCGCGCCGGACCCGGCGCTGCAGCGCGATCCGGCGGACTGACTGCACGTATATCCGTATTCGTGCCGCGGCTGCGCTCTGGCCGGGAACCCGCGCAGGCTGTCCGGTTCAAACCGGTTCTGCCGCATTCTTACGCTGACCCCAACCCCAAAGGTTCCACCATGCGACTTTCCCTGATTGCAACGCCCCTGTTCGCAGCCCTCCTGCTGTCCGCCTGCACGACCAACGACCTGGGCGATTCCCGCGGCCTGACCAAGACCCAAACGGGCGCCATCATCGGCACCGTGAGCGGCGCGGCGCTCGGTGCCGTCATCAACCACAGGAACCGTGGCAAGGGCGCACTGATCGGCGCGGTCGGCGGCGGCCTGACCGGCGCCGGTGTGGGCTATTACATGGACAAACAGGCTCAGGACCTGCTGAAGCAGCTGCAGCCCGAGATCCAGCGCGGCGAAGTCAGCGTCGAAAAACGCGCCAGCGACAATGCCCTGCTGGTCAGCATGACCTCGACCACCGGCTTCGACACCGACTCCGCCGTGCTGAAACCGGGCTATACACCGACGCTGACCAAGATTGCCCGCGTGCTGAACCAGTACGGCAAAACCACCGTCACCGTGATTGGCCACACCGACAGCGTCGGCACGGACGCCTACAACCAGACCCTGTCGGAAAAGCGCGCGCAGTCGGTGCTGGATTACTTTGCCGGCCAGAACGTCAACCCGCTGCGCCTGGAATCCTACGGCAGGGGTGAAACCGAACCGCGTGCCGACAACGGCACCGAAGCCGGCCGCGCGCTCAATCGCCGGGTCGAATTGTGGATCCTGCCGGTGCTCGCGAACTAAGCGACGTCCTCCGCCGAAGAGCCTTTTCTTCCACGCAGGACGCGACGCCGGGGCCGCTTCATGCGCCTTCGCGCCCTTCGCGGAGCAGCCTTTTCAACCCCCGCAGCCGGGGCAGGATCGTTTTTTCGGTCTACAGTGAAGCCATGGCCGACCCGCTGCGCTTCCTGTCCCGACTTGTCCTGTTTACCTGCCTGACGCTGCTGCTGGCCGCCCCGGCGAGTGCGTCGGTGGTGCGGGTGCTGACGGTGCAAGGGGCGATCAGCCCGGCCAGCGCCGACTACCTGCTGCGCGGCATCAAGAAGGCGAACGATGATCAGGCGCACCTGATCGTGATCGAGATGGACACGCCGGGCGGGCTCGATACTGCGATGCGCGACATCATCAAGGCCATCCTCGCATCGAAGGTGCCGGTCGCCACCTATGTCTCGCCGCAGGGCGCCCGCGCCGCCAGCGCAGGCACCTACATCCTGTATGCCAGCCACATCGCAGCGATGGCGCCGGCCACCAACCTGGGCGCGGCGACACCGGTCGAGCTGGCGCCCGCAGGCGGCGACAAACCGGCCGCGCCGGACAAGCCCTCCCAGGCCGACAAACCCGACGCGGCGGCGCCCGCCGCGCCGCCGGGCGATCCGAAGATGCGCAAGGCGGTGCATGACGCCGCCGCCTACATCCGCGGGCTGGCCGAGCTGCGCGGACGCAACGTCGAATGGGCCGAGCGGGCGGTGCGCGAAGCCGTCAGCCTGCCGGCGTCCGACGCGCTGAAGCTGAAGGTGGTCGACCTGGTGGCAACCGATCTCGGCGACCTGCTGCGGCAGGTCAACGGACGCGCCATCCCAATGGAGGGCCGGTCGATGGACGGCCAGCAGACGGGTGGCCGGACCGTCACCCTCGACACCGCGCAGGCCGAAATCGAGCGCGTCATGCCGGACTGGCGCAGCCGCCTGCTGGCGGTGATCGGGGACCCCGGCATTGCCTACATCCTGATGCTGCTCGGCATCTACGGGCTGATCTACGAATTCTCCAATCCCGGCATGCTGTTTCCCGGCGTGGTCGGCGGCATCTGCCTGCTGCTCGCGCTGTTCGCGCTGCAGGTCATGCCGATCAGCTATGCCGGGCTGGCGCTGATCATTCTCGGCATCGTGCTGATGATTTCGGAAGCCTTCATTCCCAGCTTCGGCGCGCTGGGGCTGGGCGGCATCGTCGCCTTCGTCATCGGCTCGGTGATGCTGATCGACACCGACCTCCCCGACTATGGCATCCCGTGGATGCTGATCGTCCCGGTGGCCGCAGGAAGCGCACTGTTCAGCTTCTTTGTCGTCGGGATGGCGATCCGGGCGCGGGCACGGCCGGTGGTCACCGGCGCCGAGGAAATGATCGGTGCCACGGGCGAAATCCTGGAGGACCTGGAGCACGAAGGCTGGGCACGCATCCACGGCGAGCAGTGGCGGGTGCGCAGCGCGGTGCCGCTGCAACGCGGCAGCCGGGTGCAGGTGCGCGCCCGGCACGATCTGATACTCGACGTGGAAGCGGAAAAGGAGAACGGACATGTTTGAATTCGGCTGGATCAGCCTCATCTTTGTCATCATCGCGCTGCTGGTCGCCAGCATCCGCATCCTGCGGGAATACGAGCGCGGCGTCGTGTTCATGCTCGGGCGCTTCTGGAAAGTGAAGGGGCCGGGGCTGATCATCATCATTCCCGGCATCCAGCAGATGGTGCGGGTCGACCTGCGCACGGTGGTGTTCGACGTGCCGAGCCAGGACGTGATCTCGCGCGACAACGTCTCGGTCAAGGTCAATGCGGTGGTGTATTTCCGCGTGATCGATCCGGCCAAATCCATCCTGCAGGTGGAGGATTACCTGGTCGCCACCAGCCAGCTGGCGCAGACTACGCTGCGGGCGGTGCTGGGCAAGCACGAACTCGACGACATGCTGGCCGAGCGCGAGCGGCTGAACCAGGACATCCAGCAGCTGCTCGACGCGCAGACCGATGCCTGGGGCATCAAGGTGTCCAACGTCGAGATCAAGCACGTCGACATCGACGAAACCATGGTGCGCGCGATCGCCAAGCAGGCCGAGGCCGAACGCGAGCGGCGCGCCAAGGTGATCCATGCCGAAGGCGAGCTGCAGGCCTCGGAAAAACTGCTGGCCGCCGCCGAGGTCCTCGCCGGCCGGCCGCAGGCGATGCAGCTGCGCTATCTGCAGACGCTCGCCAACATCGCCGGCGACCGCACCAATACCATCGTCTTCCCGATGCCAGGCGAATTGATGAACCTGATGATGCGCAGCAGCAAGCCCGGCGAATAGCCGCCTGAAAAAACCACGCGGAATGCAGGGTTACGGTGGCATGCCGGCCCGCATCCCGGTATGCTCAGCGCCAATCCCGAACGCATTCGGGAACCTGTGGGGTACGCATCCACTCTGTATCCACACACTGTTTCGCAATTCATTAGAGGAGGTCAGATGAACCCGCAAGTCACCACCTTGGGCCGCAGCCAGTCTGCGGCGATGTCGACCAACAAGGTCGTCCGCAATACCTACATGCTGCTGTCGATGACGCTGGCGTTCGCCGCGTTGACCGCCGGCGTCTCGATGTCGCTCAACCTGCCGCATCCCGGCCTGATCATCACCCTGGTCGGCTACTTCGGCCTGCTGTTCCTGACCAGCAAATTCCGCGACAGCGGGCTGGGCATCGGCTTTGTGTTCGCGCTGACCGGCTTCATGGGCTACACGCTGGGCCCGATCCTCAATGCCTATCTGTCGCTGCCCAACGGCGGCCAGGTGGTGATGATGGCGATGGGCGGCACCGCCGCGATCTTCCTCGGCCTGTCGGCCTATGTGATGACGACCCGCAAGGACTTCAGCTTCATGGGCGGCTTCCTGATGGTCGGCATCCTGGTCGCCTTCCTCGCCGGTCTGGGCGCCATCTTCTTCCAGATGCCCGGCCTGTCGCTGGCGGTCTCCGCGATGTTCGTGCTCCTGATGTCCGGCCTCATCCTATACGAGACCAGCAACATCATCCACGGCGGCGAGACCAACTACATCATGGCGACCGTCACGCTGTTCGTGTCGATCTTCAACCTGTTCACCAGCCTGCTGCACCTGCTGGGTTTTGCCAGCAACGATTAAGGTCGTGACCGGCACAACGAAAACGGCGTCCCCTGTGGCGCCGTTTTTTTTATGCGCTACACATGATTAATTCAGCGGCGCCGTTTTTTACGCGCCACACAAGATGAATACAGCGACGCCGTTTTTTATCGACACCCACTGCCACTTCGATGCGGCTGAGTTCGACGCCGACCGCGATGCCGAATATGCGCGCGCAGTCGAAGGTGGCGTCGGCATCCAGATCGTCCCGGCGATCAGCCGCGACAATTTCGCCGCGGTGGCCGCTACCTGCGAACACTACCCCGGCTGCCGGCCGGCGTGGGGGCTGCACCCGATGTATATCCATGTGCACCGCCCCGAACACCTGGCCGACCTGCGCGCGCAGATCGAAGCGCAGCGCCCAGTCGCGGTGGGCGAAATCGGGCTCGACCTGTTCGTCAAGGACCTCGACTACGCGACGCAGGAATTCTTTTACGTCGAGCAATTGAAGATCGCGAAAGACCATGACCTTCCTGTGCTGCTGCACGGCCGCAAAGCTAACGATGAATTGCTCAAACACTTGCGCAGGATCGGCGTGCGCGGCGGCATCGCCCATGCCTTCAACGGCAGCCCGCAGCAGGCCAACGAATTCATCAAGCTGGGATTCAAGCTCGGCTTCGGCGGCGCCTTCACCTGGCCGCGCGCCAATAATCTGCGCCGGCTGGCGGTCGACCTGCCACTGGACACGATCGTGCTGGAAACCGACAGTCCGGACATTCCGCCGGTGTGGATCGGCCGCGGCCGCAACGCACCGGGCGAACTGCCGCGCATTGCACAGGTGCTGGCCGAACTGCGGGGGCTGGATATCGACGTGGTGGCGCAGGCCACGACGCGCAACGCCCGCGAACTTTTTCGTCTGAATTAGGTGAGCTTCAGTCGGCGTAGCCGAAATTGCCCACCCACTCGCCGCGACGGTAGTCGATGCTGAGCCAGTTGGGCACATAGGGACGCGGATTTTCCAGCGGGAAACGTTCCGAGGGCGGCGCGGCGCCGCCTTCGGCCACGCTGCACTTGCGCGTCATGATGGGTTTGAAGCGCACGGCGAGTCGCTCGCCGGCCGGCGTGGTGTCGTCGAGCGCATCGCCGAAATACACCCGCTTGCGCAGCAGGCAGGAAAACAGAAGCTCCATCTCGGCCACCAGCGGCGTTGCACGCCGTGCCAGCGCTTTTTGCGCCGCGGCGCTCAGGCGGATTTCCAGCGTCTTGTCGTGCAGGGTGATGTGCATGCCGGGCTCCCTCACAAGTTCATACCGGTTTTATCGGCCACGATCGGGACCGACTTCAGTTCAGCCGCCGCCGAGTGGGCGTTCGAGGCGCCGGGTCTCGCCCACGCGCAGCACAAAAAACGCGTCCTCCGCCAGCCCGGCGGCCTGGCGCACGGCCGCCAGATCGCGCGGCGCCTGGTCGATTGCCTCGTCGGCCATCTCGAACGCGCCCCAGTGCACACCCAGTGACTGGCGGGCGCCGAGGTCGCGGTGGATCTGCACCGCTTCCGCCGGGTCGACGTGCTGCGCCCGCATGAACCAGCGCGGCGCATAGGCGCCGATGGGCAGCGCAGCGAGATCGAAGGGGCCGAGGCGACGCGCGGTTTCCCTGAAATCGGCCGAATAGCCGGTATCGCCGGCAAAGTAGAAGTTGAAGTCGGGGGCGTGGATCGCCCAGCCGCCCCACAGGGTGCGATTGCGGTCGAACAGGCTGCGTGCGCTCCAGTGCTGCACCGGCGTCAGGGTGAACCGCACGCCGTCCAACTCGCCCTGCTCCCACCAGTCGAGCTCGGTGACGGTGTCGATACCGAGGTCGGCAAACCAGGCTTTCAGCCCCAGCGGCACGAAAAAATGCAGGCTGCCGCCGCTGCGCTGGTGCAGCTGTCGCACGCTGTCGACGTCGAGATGGTCGTAATGGCTGTGCGAGATCACCACCGCATGAATGTCCGGCAGATCCGCCAGCGCCACGCCCGGCGGATGAAAACGTTTTGGTCCGGCAAAGCCAACCGGCGACGCGCGCTCGGAAAAATGCGGATCGGTCAGCACGTTGATGCCACCCAGCCGCAACAGCACCGTGGCATGGCCGATCCAGGTGATGCTGGGATTGCCGGCGGGTGCGTGCAGCAGCGCCAGATCAGGCGCCACTCGCCAGTCGCGGTGGGACGCTGCCGGCGGCGGCGGCAAGCCCGCCATGCGGCGCGCCCATTGCCAGCGCCAGAAGCCCTCCCCGATGCGGGCGTCCGGGTCGAGGTTGCGGAACCCGTCCGGCGTGTGGTGCGGCCGGGTCGGGTCGTAGCGGGGATTGGCCTGCGTGCCGCAACCGGCCAGCAGCAGCATGCACAAGCCGGCGAGACCGACGGCCGCCGCGGTCACAGCCAGCGCCTCACCCGCGCCCGGTAGGCGCGGTACGCGTCGCCGAACTTCGCCTCCAGATGCACTTCCTCGTGGCGAATCACGCCGTAGCGCAGCAGCGCCCAGATCAGCGGCGCGAACAGCAGCGGCCAGAATGTCGCCAGCAGCATCGACACGCCGGCCAGGATGAACCAGTCGCCGACATAAATCGGATTGCGGCTGAAGCGGAACGGCCCGCCGGTGCACAGGCTGGACGCCGCCTTGTAGGGGTTGACCGTGGTGCGATGGCGCCAGAACGTCAGCAGCGTCCACCCCATCAGCAGCAGCCCGATGCCCACCAGCAGCCAGCCCAATGGCCGCGTCGCCGCGCCCCAGTCGAGCGGCAAGGCATGGACATGGCGATCGAGCACCCAGCCTCCGACGAGCGCGGCGGCATACGGCGCGGGCGGCAGGATCCAGGTACGGGGGCGCGAGTGGGTGGCGTCAGACATGTGGTTCAGCGGCGCGGAACGATGTCTGCATGATACGCCGCACGGTGCCGACTCAGGCCCGGGCCCGCGCACGCTCAGCACGGCGATGCATCCAGTTGCTGGCATTCGCCGATCGCGCCTGCGCCCTGCGTATAGCGGTCGAGCAGACGGCCCAGCGCCGAGGGCGTGGTCCATCCGGCGCGTTCTATGTCGTCGAACGGCGGGACGCCGGCAATCAGGTTATGCACCGCCACGGCGCAGAACAGGGGCGGCGTGGGCCCGGCCTGCTGCACGCGCTGCGCAATCGCCGCAAAGGTTTCGGGCGCCAGACGAAACCGGTACAGCCGTATTTTCAGGCCATCGACCGTCTGGTAGCGCGCGTAATCCGCCAGCGTCGGCCCCTCCCAGCTTTTGTCCTGGCCGCGCACGCCGAAATAGCTGCCCGCCGGATCGATCAGTTTGTTGCCGGCGAAGAGGCCCGCATGGTTGCCGCCGAGCGCGTTGTCATTGACGACAACGACCACTTCGTTCGGTGCCGGCTCGGCAACGCTGACCGCCACATCGGGCGTGGGGTGTTCGTTCCAGTTGGGCGCTTCCTGGGCATGCAGCATGCCGGTGCCCAGCAGGCAGAGCAGAAAAAGCCCGCGTTTCATGCGGCACGGCTGGCGTGATCGTGTCTCACCCGCATGTGTTGTCAGCGCAAGTCCGATTGCGCCACGGCGCGCAGAAACTCATTGCGCTGCTGGTCGCTGTTTCTGAAGCAGCCGGTGAAGGCCTGCGTCACCACGCGTTCGTCGCCGCGCCGGTCTTCGCCGAGCAGAAGACACAGTTGCTCGGCCTCGATGATGCACGCCGCACCCTGCGCACAGCCGTGCGTCACCAGCGCTTCGGCGATGTCGCGCGTCATCCATTCCTGGTAGGTGAAGCGGTGGCCGATGGCATCGACCATGCGCGCGATGCGGCCAAAGCCGTGCAGGCGCCCACCGGGAATGTAGGCGACGTGCGCCACGCCGCGAAACGGCACCAGATGGTGCGGGCACACACCGTGCACCGCGATGCCGCGCACCACCACCATGTCGTCGCGGTCGTCGGCAAAGCCCTCGCCCAGCGCCGCCGCAGGCTCGATCGCGTAGCCGCCGAGCAGGCGTTTTTGCCACAGCTCGCGCACCCGCTCGGCGGTGCGCCCGGTATGCACCGAATCGGGCGCCACGCCGCAGGCGGCGAGCATGGCGTTGACCGCCTGCTCGAACGCCACCGGGTCGAACGTACCGACCTGCGGAATGCCGAGGCTGCCGCCGGCGCGCGGCGCATGACAGTCGTCGTGGTCGCAGCGGTTGGTCATTGCTTAAGCGTCGCCTTGAGGAACTCCAGTGTGCGCGTCCACGAGTCGTTGTCGGCCGCGTTGTCGTACTTGAGCGGCAGGTTGAATTGCGCGGCGTAGCTGTCGGCCTCGCGGTTGGTGAAGGTGTGTTTCACGCCGGGATAGCTCACGAACATGTAGTCGGCCTTGGCATTGTCCATTTCCGTCTTGAACGCATCGACCTGCTCCGGCGGCACGATGGGATCGGCTTCGCCATGGAAGACGCGGATCTTCGCCTTGATTTCGCCGGGCTTGGGCGTGACGTCGCTCGCCAGCACACCGTGATAGCTGACCACCGATTTCAGCGGCATGCCGGCGCGCGCCATGTTGAGCACCACGCCACCGCCGAAGCAGTAGCCCAGCGCGGCGATCTCGCCTTTTTTCACATTGGGCTGCCTGTCGAGAAACACGCGCGCGGCGTCGAAACGCGCGTAGGCCAGCGTCGGATTGCGGTTCACGTTGCCGGCCAGCGCGCCGGCATCCTTGGGATTGTCCGCGACCTGCCCGTCGCCGTACATGTCGACCACCATCGCCACATAGCCTTCCTCCGCCAGCATGCGCGCGCGCTTTTTCGCGTAGTCGTTGGCGCCCCACCATTCCGGCACCACCAGCACGCCGGCGCGCCGGCCCTTGACGGCATCGTCATACACCAGATAGCCCTTCATGGCGGTCTCGCCCGCCTTGTAGGTGACATCCTTGCCGACCACCGCTGCGAGGGCGGACGAGGTGAAAAACAACAATGACAGCGCAAGTGCGGTTTTCATGGGCGTCTCCGGGCGTTAAGCGATCGCGATGCGACCGGGTTGATCGAGCCTCAAAGCATACCGCGGCGGCAGGCGCATTAACAACCGCATCCCCACCACGGCCATGCGCCCATGCTGTGCGCGATGCCGGTCCGGCGTACACTCGCGGCTCCACCTGCACGCCCAACCGCCATGACCGATCCCATCCGCCTTGCCAAGCGCGTCACCGAACTGCGTGCCTGCTCGCGCCGCGAAGCCGAGCAGTTGATCACCGGCGGTTGGGTGAAAGTGGACGGCATCGTGATCGAGGAACCGCAGTTCCGCGTCACCGACCAGATTATCGAGATCGACCCGCAGGCCGATCCCGCGCAGGCCGAGCCGGTGACCCTGCTGCTGCACAAGCCGCCCGGCGTTCAATCGACCGATGGCGCGCAGCCGGCATCGCACTTGCTCACGCCTGCCACCCTGTGGAGCGAAGCGGCCTCCGGCATCCACCCGCTGAAAAAGCATTTCGCCCAGCTGACCTTGTGCGTGCCGCTGGAGCCTTCCGCCAGCGGCCTGCTGGTCTTCACCCAGGACTGGCGCGTGGCGCGCAAGCTGACCGAGGATGCGGTCACGCTGGAACACGAAGTCATCGTCGAGGTTGCGGGCGAACTCGCGACCAACGGACTCAAGCGTCTGAACCGGGGCATGCCCTATCTGGGCCGCACCCCGGCCGCCATCAAGGTCAGCTGGCAGAACGAAACCCGCTTGCGGGTGGCGCTGAAAGGCGCCCAGCCCGGGCAGATCGCGCATCTGTGCGAAGCCGTCGGCCTGCAGGTGCTGTCGATGAAACGGATCCGGCTCGGTCGCGTTCCGCTGGGAAAACTGCCGTCCGGGCAATGGCGCTATCTGCGCGAAGACGAACGCTTTTGAGCGGCGCCGCCTGAAGCGGGTTTGCATCCTGCCGCCACCCGTTCCATGATGCAGTCATGCCATCGATGCGGGAGTGTACGCCGTGAACACGAATGCCTCTTCAGCCGGGACCCGACGCCAGTTCAGCCGCATTGAATTCGACGCCGGCGTCGTCCTCAACACCTTCCCCGGCCGGCACGAATGCCGGCTGGTGGACATCTCGTTGAAAGGCGGGCTGGTCGAACGCCTGCTGCCCTGGCAGGTCCGCCTCGGCGATCCGTGCAGCCTCGTCGTCCAGCTGTCAAAAAACGGCCCCGCCATCCACATGGCAGGTGAGATCGCCCATGTGGAACAGGGCCGGCTCGGCATGCACTGCACGGAGATCGACCTCGAAAGCGTCACCAATCTGCGGCGCCTGGTGGAATTGAACCTGGGCGATGAAGCCGCGCTGCAGCGCGAGCTTTCCGCCATGGTCGGCATCGACGCATCGGGCCCGCCCGGCGCGCCGACCTAATCCGGCAGAAACAGCGCCAGCAGATCGTTCAGGAAGCGTTGCCCTGGCAGCGTCGGCCGCAGCCGAGTCGCATCGCGCTCGAGCAGGCCCTGCGCACGCGCACGCTCGAGCGCTGCGGTGCAGACGATCAAGGACAGCCCAGTGCGTTCCTCGAACAAGACGGCGGGCACGCCTTCGATCAGCCGCAGTGCATTCATCATGAACTCGAACGGCAAGTCGGCACGCGTGAGAACGCGAACGTCAACCACATGGGCATCTGCCTGCACCGCATCCATGTATTGCTGCGGATGCTTAACCCGCATCTGCCGCACGATGCGGTCGTGGAAACTGAGCTTGGAATGGGCGCCGGCACCGATGCCAAGGTAGTCGCCGAACTGCCAGTAGTTGAGGTTGTGGCGGCTGGCGTGGCCGGATCGCGCGTAAGCCGAGGTTTCGTAGTGCTGCATGCCGGCGTCGCGTAGCCGCGTGTCGATCGCCTGCTGCATGTCGGCGGCGAGGTCGTCGTCCGCCAGGTTCGGCGGCGCGGTGTGGCCGAACGGCGTGTTCGGCTCGAGCGTCAGGTGATAGGCCGACAGGTGCGGCGGCTGGAAAGTCAGCGCGGTATCGATGTCCGCCAGCGCCTCGGCCAGCGTCTGGTCCGGCAACGCATACATCAGGTCGAGGTTGAAGGTGTCGAAATGGGTGGCGGCGAGCTCGGCAGCGCGGCGTGCCTCGGCATCGTCATGAATGCGCCCGAGCGCCTTCAGATGGCGCGGATTGAAACTCTGGATGCCGAGCGATACGCGCGTCACGCCGGCTGCGCGAAAACCGGCGAACCGGTCCGCTTCCACCGTGCCCGGATTGGCTTCGAGCGTGATTTCCGCATCGGGCATCAGTTGCGTCAGGGTGCGCACGCTGGTCAGGATGCGGTCGATGCCGTCGGCCGAGAACAGGCTGGGCGTACCGCCACCAAAAAAAACCGTGTGGATCCTGCGACCCCAGATGTCGGGCAGCGCGCGCTCCAGGTCCAGCAGCAGCGCGTCGATGTAGGCCGCCTCGGGCAGCGTTTGCGCCGCGTGCGAATTGAAGTCGCAATACGGGCATTTCTTCACGCACCACGGCAGGTGGATGTAGAGCGACAGCGGCGGCGACACCTTGAGGCCGCCGTTGGCGAGATGGATGACGCGTTCAGCCAAACCGTCTCAGCTTGTCGGCCAGTTCGCGCAGCGCCTGACCGCGATGCGAAATGGCGTTCTTCTCGTCGTCGCCCAGCTCGGCACCGGTCTTGCCCAGGTGCGGCAACAGGAAATACGGGTCGTAGCCGAAGCCGCCTTCGCCGCGCGGGGTGGCGATGATCTCGCCATGCCAGCGGCCCTCGGCGATCAGCGGCTCGGGGTCGTCGGCGTAGCGCACCAGCACCATCACGCAGTAGTAGTGCGCCTTGAAGGATTCCAACGCACTGCGCGCTGTAGCGCGTGGGGCGTCGTGTGCGCGATGGCCGGCCTGTCCGAACAGCGTGGCGATCAGCTTTTCGTTGTTGCGCGTATCGGATTTCGGCTCGCCCGCATAGCGCGCGGAATACACGCCGGGCGCGCCATTGAGGGCCGCGACGCAGATGCCGGAATCGTCGGCCAACGCCGGCAGGCCGGTGTGTGCGCTGGCATGGCGCGCCTTGGCAAGGCAGTTCTCAATGAAGGTGACATGCGGCTCGGGACAATCTGGGACGCCGAAGTCGGACTGCGGCGCAGCGGTGATCGCAAGCGGTTCGAGAATGCGCGCAATCTCGCGCAGCTTGCCGGCGTTGCCGGAGGCGATGACGAGTTTTCTCATGTCGACAGCGCCTGATGCTGGGCCAGGGTGATTTCGCCGATGCCGGCGGTGGCCAGATCGAGCAGGGCCTCAAGGGTGGCGCGCGAAAAAGGCGCACCTTCGGCGGTGCCCTGCACTTCGACCATGCCGCCGCTGCCGGTCATCACCACGTTCATGTCGGTGTCGCAGCCGGCGTCTTCCACATAATCCAGGTCGAGTACCGGCTGGCCCTGGAACACGCCAACCGAGACGGCGGCGATGCTGTCGGTGAGCGGGGTTTCGCTCAGCGCGCCACTGGCGAGCAGGCCGGCGACCGCGTCGGCCACCGCAACCCAGGCGCCGCAGATGCTGGCGCAGCGGGTGCCGCCATCGGCCTGCAGCACGTCACAGTCGAGGTGCAGGGTGCGCTCGCCGAGCTTCTTCAGATCGACCACGGCGCGCAAGCTGCGCCCGATCAGGCGCTGGATTTCCTGGGTGCGCCCGGACTGCTTGCCGCGCGCCGCTTCGCGGTCGGTACGGGTGTGGGTGGAGCGCGGCAGCATGCCGTATTCGGCGGTCACCCAGCCTTCGCCGCTGCCTTTCTTGTGCGGTGGAATCTTGTCGAGCACGCTGGCGGTGCACAGCACCCGGGTATCGCCCATCGAAACCAGCACCGAGCCTTCGGCGTGCTTGGTGAACTGGCGGTTGAAAGTCAGCGTGCGCAGCGCGTTGGGCGCGCGGCCGCTGGGGCGGACAATCGGGTTGGACATGGCGGACGGCTCGAAACGGAAAGCGCGATTTTACCGCGCCGTACGCGTGCCGCTGCAGCCTCGGTACAAAGCGCCTACTTGCTGGAAATTTTCTGGATGGCCTGCTGGATTTCGGCGATCGCGCGCTCGATCTCGTCGTCCGACACCGCCGGCGTACCGGGCACCGGACGCAGCGCGTTGATCTGCGTGGTGACGCCGCCGTCCGGCAGCGCCAGGGTGGAAATGGAATCCTTGCTCGGCATGCGCGCCTCGCCCCAGGTCATCGCGATCAGGCTGAGATTGTCGCCGTGCTCGCCGCCGCGAAATTCGGCGTGGTCCATCAGGTGGCGCACCGCATCCTCCAGCGTGTAGGCATGCAGCAGCGCGGCCACTTCGGGAATGCTGACCATGCCCCAGATGCCATCGGTGCACAACAGCATGGTATCGGCGTCGTGCAACGGGATCGGCGCACCGCATTCGACATGTGGCGCGACGTAGCCGCCCAGGCAGTTGGAGACCTTGTTGCGCTCCGGGTGATGCCCGGCCTCCTCCTCGCTGATGATGCCGTCGCGCACCAGCTGCGCGACCGCGGTATGGTCCTCGGTGCGTGCAATCAGGCTGCCATCGCTGAACAGATAAAAGCGCGAATCGCCCACGTGCGACCAGTAGACCGTATTGTCCTGCACCACCGCCACGACCAGGGTGGTATGGGGGATTTCCAGCAGGTCCTGCTCGACCGCGTAATCATTGATTGCATAGTGCGCGCGCTCGCCGGCTTCGCTCAGGAACAGCAGCGGATCGTCCAGCCGCGGCTTGGCATGCTTCTGGAACTGCTCGGTCAGCGTCTGCACCGCGATCTGCGCGGCAATCTCACCGTGCATGTGGCCGCCCATGCCGTCGGCCACCACCATCAGCAGGGCCTCGCGACTGTAGGAATAGGCAACCCGGTCCTGATTGTTCTTGCGCCCGCCCTGGCGGGATGCCTGGTAAATGGTGAATTTCATGAAAACTCTCTAAAACAGTTCCTTGCGCAGCGAACGCTTGATGCTGGAGAGCAGCGAGGCGCGCGGCGGCGTCATCGCAGTACGGTCCATCAGCACCTTTTGCAGGCTGAACACGCTTTGCGGGCGCTCCATGTAGTTGAGCTTGAGGCAGTGATCGATGGTTTCGAGCAGCTGGTCCGAATAGGCGCCGCGCCAGTTCTCCTGCGCCGGCATCAGCTTGTCGTTGAGCAGGCGCGCATCGGCCGCCTGCGGCGGATAACCGGCCAGACAAGCATACAGGCTGGCGCCGATGCTGTAGATATCGGTCCACGGCCCCAGCCGCTCACGGTTATGGTATTGCTCGGGCGCGGCGAAACCGGGCGTGTACATGGGCTGCAGCTTGCTTTCCTCCTGCGAGAGCGTCTGCCGCGCCGCACCGAAATCGATCAGCACCGGCGACCCGTCGAGGCGAATGTAGAGGTTGGACGGCTTGATGTCCAGATGCAGCAGCTTGTGGGTATGCACCTCGCGCAGGCCATTGAGCAACTGCGCGAACACGCGCCGGATGAAGCTTTCGCGTATGGTGCCGCGATTGGCCTGGATATGCTGTTGCAGGGTCTTGCCGCGCTCGAAGCGCATCACCATGTAGACGGTGTCGTTGGCGCGGAAGAAGTTGGTCACCCGGATGACGTTGGGATGGTCGATGCGTGCCAGCGCCCGGCCTTCCTCGAAGAAGCACTTCAGGCCATGGCGGAAAATGTTGTTGTTCTCGGTCGAGCTGGCCTGCACGATGACCGAGCCCTCGGTGCGCAGCACCAGCGCACCCGGCAGGTATTCCTTGATCGCCACCGACTGGTTGTCGTTGTCGCGCGCCAGATAGACCATGCTGAAGCCGCCGCCGCCGATCTTGCGGACGATGGTGTATTCGTTGAGCCGGTATCCGTTGGGGAGCGGCTGGTTAGGTTGAGTCGCCATAGTCGAACGTCTATTATCTTTTCTTTTATGCCTGTGGGTCGGCTCTGCCGATGGCGCGCCGGATCCAACCGGCAATCCTCATTTATAACCCAATTCAAGAGCTTACATGACAGCCAGCATGACCGGGTTCGCCGCCCGCAGCCTCAATTTCGATCATGCCAGTGTCAGCGTTGACCTGCGCAGCGTCAACCAGCGCTATCTGGAACTGCATTTCCGCCTGGCCGACGAATTCCGTCCGCTGGAGCCGCAACTGCGCGAGCTGCTCAATCAGCGCCTGGCTCGGGGCAAGGTCGAATGCCGCATCGGCCTGGTGCTGCCGTCTGTCGCCTCGCTCGATAACGGCCTGAACCCGGCCATTCTTGAGCGTCTGGTGCACTGGCAGGACGAGGTGCTGCCACGCCTGCCGGGCGCCGCCCCGCTTTCTGTTCACGAGGTGCTGCGTTGGCCCGGCGCGGTGCAAACCGCCGCCCTGTCGCAGGACGCGCTGAACGGGGCGGCGCTGGACGCCATGGGCGCGGCCCTCGACGACCTGGTCGACAGCCGCCGGCGCGAGGGCGTCCGTCTGCGCCAGCACATTCTCGACCGCCTGGCGGCCGCCGAAGCCCAGGTGGCCGGCCTCAAGCCGCTGTTGCCGGCGCTGGCCGCCACCCAGCGCGAAAAGCTCGCCGAACGGCTGCGCGACGCGCTCGGCGAGGCCGGCCACGAGCGCCTGGCGCAGGAAGTCGCGCTGGCGGCGCAAAAAGCCGACATCGACGAGGAATGTTCGCGCCTCGTCACCCACTTCGCCGAGGTTCGGCGCGTGCTCGACCAGGCCGGCGCGGTCGGCAAACGGCTCGATTTCCTGATGCAGGAACTCCACCGCGAGGCCAACACGCTGGGCTCGAAGTCGGTGGCGGTCGAAACCTCGCGCGTCTCGCTTGAGCTCAAGGTGCTGATCGAGCAGATGCGCGAGCAAGTTCAGAACATCGAATAACCCCGTAACGGAGCCTCTATGACCCCCTCCCCCCACCAAGGCGTGCTGTACATCGTCAGTGCCCCGTCCGGCGCCGGCAAGACCAGCCTGGTCAAAGCGCTGCTGAAAGCCGATCCCGCGATCCGGCTGTCGGTGTCGTTCACCACGCGTGCGCCGCGGCCCGGCGAAACCGACGGCCGCGACTACCACTTCGTCAATCGCGAGCGCTTCGAAATCATGCTGGCCGAAGGCGAGTTTCTCGAGCATGCCGAGGTGTACGGCAATTTCTATGGAACCTCCAAGGGCAGTATTGGCCGCGATCTCAACGCCGGCCACGACATCCTGCTGGAAATCGACTGGCAGGGCGCGGAGCAGGTCCGGCGGCATTTTGCGGAATCCGCCTCGATTTTCATCCTGCCGCCGTCTTTCAGCGCGCTGCGCACCCGTCTGGCAGGGCGTGGACAGGACAGCGACGCGGTGATCGAGCGCCGGCTGGCCGCTGCCGCCCACGACGTCGCGCATGCCGATGCGTTCGACTATATAATCGTGAACGATGATTTCGACCACGCCCTGCAGGACCTGGTCGCGATTACCCGCAGCATTCGCCTCGCAGCGGCGCGCCAGCTCAAACGGCACGCCGCGCTGTTCGACGAATTCCGACACGTCTGAGGTGCACCCGCACCGACTGAATCTGGAGTATCCGCATGGCTCGCATTACCGTTGATGACTGCATCGAACTGATCCCCAACCGCTTCGAACTGACGCTCGTCGCGACCTACCGCGCACGCCAGCTGGCGCAGGGCTCGCAACCGATGGTCGAATCGAAAGACAAACCCGTCGTCACCGCACTGCGCGAAATCGCCGCAGGCAAGGTCGGCCGTGAAATTCTCAACCGAGGCCGCGCCTGAGCCTTCCCAGAATCCTCACCCGGCGCACGCCCGACGCGCGCCGGCGATGACGCACGAATTCGACTCGCTGCGCCCGGCGCTGTCCTACTTATCGCCTGACGAGATCGGCCTGATCGAGCAGGCCTACGAGTTCAGCCGCAGCGCCCACGAAGGGCAGTTTCGCAAGAGCGGCGAACCCTACATTTCCCACCCGCTGGCCGTCGCCGACATTCTTGCCGGCTGGCATCTCGACGCGCAAACCGTGTGCGCCGCTTTGCTGCACGACGTGGTTGAGGACACCCCGGCCACCGCGAGCGAGATCGAGGCGCGCTTCGGCAAGGCGGTCGCGCTACTGGTGGAAGGCGTCTCCAAGCTCGACAAGCTGTCGTTTGCCTCGGAACAGCACGCGCAGGCGGAAAACTTCCGCAAGATGCTGCTGGCGATGGCGCAGGACGTGCGGGTCATCCTGGTCAAGCTGGCCGACCGTCTGCACAACATGCACACCATGGGTTCGATGCCGCCCGACAAGCGCCGCCGCATCGCGACCGAAACGCTGGAAATCTACGCCCCCATCGCCAACCGGCTGGGGCTGCATACCGTCTACCAGGAACTCGAGGACCTTGGCTTCCGCTACAGCCACCCCAACCGCTACCAGGTGCTGGCCAAGGCGGTGAAGGCGGCGCGCGGCAACCGCCGCGAGCTGGTCGACAAGATCAAGATCGCGCTGCAGGAAAAACTCGAGCAGTGCAAGATCGACGCCACCATCACCGGCCGCGAAAAACACCTCTACAGCATCTACCGCAAGATGCAGGAAAAGAACCTGGCGTTTTCCGAAGTTTTCGACATCTACGGCTTTCGCGTGGTGGTGCGTGACCAGCCACACTGTTATCTGGCGCTCGGCGCACTGCATGCGCTGTACAAACCGATCCCCGGCAAATTCAAGGACTACATCGCGATTCCCAAGGCCAACGGCTACCAGTCGCTGCATTCGATCCTGTTCGGCCCCAACGGCACCCCGATCGAGATCCAGATCCGCACCGTCGACATGAACCGGCTGGCCGAGTCCGGCGTGGCATCGCACTGGATGTACAAGTCGGCCGACACGGCATTGAACGACGTGCAGTCACGCACCCACCGCTGGCTGCAGTCGCTGCTCGATATTCATGCCGACCATGGCGATTCGCCGGAATTCCTGGAGCATATAAAAGTCGACCTGTTTCCGGACGAGGTCTACGTATTCACGCCGAAAGGCAAGATCATGGCCTTGTCGCGCGGCGCGACGGCGGTCGACTTTGCGTTCGCGGTGCACACCGACGTCGGTCGCCACTGCGTTGCGGTGAAGATCAACTACGAACTGATGCCCTTGCGCACCCAGCTCAGGAACGGCGACCACGTCGAAATCATCACGGCGTCCAATGCCAGCCCCAATGCGGCCTGGCTCAATTTCGTCGTCACCGGCAAGGCGCGCTCGCATATCCGCAACTACCTGCGCAATACGCGGGTGGAGGAAGCGTCGGCGCTGGGCGAGCGGCTGCTCAACCATGCCATCGCCGCGCTGCATCCCGAGCCGGTGGAGCCCGACGCCTCGGTATGGGAGCGCCTGCTCAAGGATTACGGCATGCAGACCCGTGAGGACCTGTTCGCGGCAATCGGCCTCGGCGGCAAATTACCGCTGGTGGTGGCGCATCAGCTGCTGCATGTGCAGGGCGAAAAAACCGGCGAGCCGGCGCACCCCCACGCGATCAGCATCCGCGGCACCGAAGGCATCGCGGTCGAGCTGGCGCAATGCTGCCACCCGATTCCCGGCGACCCGATTCTCGGCTTCATCCACAAGGACCGCGGCCTCATCATCCATACCCACGACTGCCCGTCGATCCGCGCCTTCCGCACCGACCCCGACAAGTGGCTCGATGTGGAATGGGAAGCCGAACCCGGTCACATGTTCGACGTCTCGATCAAGGTCGTCGTCGGCAACCAGCGCGGCGTGCTGGCCAAGGTCGCGGCCGCGATCGCCGAACACGGCTCCAACATCGGCAACGTCGCCATGGAAGAAGAGGACGGCAGCCCCTACACCGTGCTGTTCTTCACCGTGCAGGTGGAAAACCGCATGCACCTCGCGCGCGTGATGCGCGGCCTGCGTCAATTGCCCGACGTGGTTCGCATCTTCCGCATCAAGGGCAGGAAAGACGGCCGCGCCGCACAATCCCAGTAAGCCACGGCCGCCGATGCGGCGCCGCTGACTTATGCGTCCGCGTTCGTTATGCCGGCCACCAGGCCGTCCGTCAGCCAGCTGCGCAGATACCAGGCGATCAGCGTCGATGCATCGGCGCAGGTATCGTTCAGAGCCTGGCAGACGTCGGCAAACCGCGCGCCATCGCGCAGGCGGCCCAGCGCGGCCCACTCGGTTTCGTCCACGCTGCGGAAATGCGGCTGCCAGCCGCGTCGCCATACGCAGAGCGCGGCCGGGGCAGGCAATGGCGCTGCCGTGGGAGGCGCTTCACTCCGATCGAGCGCGCTCCAGATTGCCGGGGTATTGAACCTGAGCGGACTCAGGGCCAGCGTCGGCACAAACGCGAAACCCAGCGTTTCCCAGTCGTCTGAACTCAGGGATGCCAATGTCTCAAGCGGCAGGGCCACGGCGTCGGGGCCGTCGAAGGCCTGCCGCAGCAACCAGTCCATGCGGGCCAGTTCGGCGATGTCCGGATCGCCGGGAAAGCGTTCCGCCAGCGTGTCCGGCAGCGTCGCGCCGTAGTCGCGCAGGCTGCGATGCACCGGCGGGTGCGCTTCGACAAAGGCGAGCGCGCAGGGATCGAACAGCGCGTCGCCCAGATAGGCCCAGGTTTTTTCATAGGTATCGCGTAGCGTGTCGACCAGCCGGACGCGGTAGGCGTTGTGGTAGATGCCGAGTCGTTTGTCCACCGGAATCCGCCCGCCCGGCCGGATCTGCGGCGCGATGTCACCGACCGCATCGAACAGGTACTGCTGGAAATCGTGCTGTGTCGCGGCCAGCCGCACGACGTCGCGCGCGCTCATGCCACTGCCCTCCCGCTGCGCGCCGCCGCGCCGGCAATCGCGCGCGCCTGATCGAGTTCCGCAATCAGCTCGGTCAATGACGGGATGTGGTCGTCGCGCTCGATCATTGCCGCCACCTCGCCAAACTGGAGACACGCCTCGCGATACAAGGCCCACACCGCGTCGCACACCGGGTGGTCGTGGGTATCGACGATGTAGTCGCCATGGTCGCTATGACCGGCCAGGTGAATCTGCTGGATACGTTCCGCCGGCAGATGGCGCAGATACTCGCGCGGATCGAAGCCGTGATTCACGCTGCTGACATACACATTGTTCACATCGAGCAGCAGCAAGCAGTCGGCCTCTTCCGCCACCGCCCGCAGAAAAGTCCACTCGGGCATCACCGAATCGGTGAATTCGAGATAGCTCGACACGTTTTCGAGCAGCATGCGCTCGCCCAGCAGGTCCTGCACCTGACGCACATGCGCAACCACCAGACGCAGTGCCTCCTCGCTATAGGGCAGCGGCAGCAGGTCGTGGCTGTTTTTACCCGCCACGCCGGTCCAGCACAGGTGGTCCGACACCCAGAGCGGCTCGACCCGGCGCGCCAGCTGTTTCAGCCGCGCCAGGTAATCGCGGTCGAGCGGGTCGGTCGAGCCGATCGACAGCGACACCCCGTGCAGCGCCACCGGATAATCGACGCGTATCGCATCGATCATCGCCAGGGGCTTGCCGCCCGGCACCATGTAGTTTTCCGAGATGAGCTCGAGCCAGTCCACCGGCTGCGGGCCTGCCATGAAATCGGCATAGTGATCGGGGCGCAACCCCAGCCCGAATCCGGGTGATGGTTTTTTCATGGCAGTCTCGTTCACGAATGATCGGTTGCCGTGCGCACCCGTCGCCAGATGCGCACGGCAACCCCCATAAAGCAGAGGGATTGCACGGCGAATTACTGGACTTTCAGATCGGCAATGACGCCGCCTTTTTCCATACAGGCACCCGCGGGCATCGCCTTGAAACCATGGCCTTTGCACGCATTCTGGCCCTTGCAGCTATGCTCGGCGGTCTTGCAGTCGCTGTTGCCCTTGCACGAGTGCACGTTGTAGCAATGCACCTTGTCGCTTGCCGCGACGGCGGGGCCGCTGCTGCCAGCTGGATTGGGGGCGGCCGTTGCGGCCATCGAAAATGCCATCAGGGCTGCGGCCGACGCGAGTGCTGCGCCTTGGGATAACGTGGACATGGGATGCTCCTTGAAGTAATGAACGCTGGATCGATCCGCCCCCGAGGGGTGCGAACACCTGGGCTGCGCCGCGTTATCATGCTGTGGACCGGGCGCGCCCGAAAAGTAGTCGTCGCGCGTTCAGCTTCCTTACACCGGCACCCCGTTTTTTGACATCGAATGAGAAACCGCATGAAAACCATCATCCAGACCGCCGATGCGCCCGCTGCGATCGGCACCTACTCGCAGGCCGTCCGGGTCGATCACACTGTATATCTGTCCGGTCAGATCGGACTCGACCCCACCTCGATGCAGATGGTCGAGGGCATCGACGCGCAGATCCACCAGGTATTCAAGAACCTGTCCGCGGTAGCCGCGGCCGCAGGCGGCTCGCTCGCCGACGTGGTTAAGCTGAATGTGTTCCTGACCGACCTCGGCCACTTCCCCAGTGTTAACGAGATCATGGCCGGTTACTTCAGCCCGCCCTATCCGGCGCGAGCCGCGGTCGGCGTGGCGGCCTTGCCGCGCGGCGCCCTGGTCGAGGCCGACGCCGTGATGGTGACGGACTGAACACTTGAAAGCGGCGTCGCCGTTTTCCTTTCCGGTCAGCCCGGCGCTCGCCGCCAAACTCGCCAAACTGGGGCTCACCCGCGACGCCGATCTGGTGCTGCACCTGCCGCTGCGCTGGGAAGACGAAACCCGCATCACGCCAATCCGCGACCTGCTGCCCGGACAGACTGCGCAGGTGCAGGCAGTGGTGCGTGACGCCAAGGTCGCCTACCGACCGCGCCGGATGCTGACGGTGACGGTGGAAGACGGCGGCGGCGTGCTCGGCATCCGCTTTCTGAATTTTTACCCCAGCCACCTCAAGCTGTTCCAGCCGGGCGAATCCTTCCGTTTCAACGGCGAGGTGCGCGGCGGCTTTCTCGGACTGGAAATGGTGCATCCGCGCTTTGCCAAAGCCGGCGACGACACCCCGCTGCCGACGCAGCTGACCCCGGTCTATCCCACCACGGCCGGACTCGGCCAGGCCACCTTGCGCCGCGCGGTCGAGCGCGCATTGGTGGCGCCGATTCCCGACACCCTGCCCGCCGAATGGCTGGCCGAACTCGGGCTACCCGAACTGGAAGCCAGCATTCGCCTGCTGCACCAGCCGCCGCTGGAATGCGCGCTGGCCGAACTCGAATCGCGCCGCCATCCCGCGTGGCAGCGCCTGGCATTTGACGAATTGCTGGCGCAGCAGCTGTCGCTCGCCACCGCGCGCCGCCAGCGCAAAGCGCGTCCGACACTGCCCTTGCCGCCCCGCAATAAACTGACCGCCGCATTTACCCAGGAACTGCCGTTTGCGCTGACCGCCGCGCAGGCGCGTGCCTGGCAGGAAATCAGCGCCGACCTGGCACAGCCGCATCCGATGCGTCGTCTGCTGCAGGGCGACGTCGGCAGCGGCAAGACCGTAGTGGCCGCACTGGCCTGCCTGCAGGCGATTGAGAACGGCTTTCAGGCCGCCTTCATGGCACCGACCGAAATCCTTGCCGAGCAGCATTACCGCAAGCTGGCACCGGTGTTGTCCGCACTCGGCGTGCGCTGCGCCTGGGTATCGGGCAGCCAGCGCAAGGCTGAGCGCAGTGCCGCCTGGCAGGCGATCGCCGCGGGCGAGGCCGACCTCGCGTTCGGTACCCACGCGCTGTTCCAGGAAGCCGGCAGCTTTCAGCGGCTGGGCGTGGCGGTGGTCGACGAGCAGCACCGTTTCGGCGTCGGTCAGCGGCTCGCCCTGATGCAGAAAGGCGTGGAGCCGCACCAGCTAATGATGAGCGCGACGCCGATCCCACGCACGCTGGCAATGAGCTTTTTCGCCGACCTCGATGTCTCGGTGATCGACGAGCTGCCGCCGGGTCGCACCCCCATCGTGACAAAATTGGTGAGCGCCGCGCGCCGCGACGACGTGCTGGCACGGGTGACGGACGCCTGCCTTGCCGGCGGCCAGGCCTACTGGGTATGCCCGCTGATCGAGGAATCCGAAAAACTGCAGCTGCAGACTGCGCAGGACACCTATGCAACGCTGACCGAACAACTCCCCGACCTGAAGGTCGGGCTGGTGCACGGACGGCTGAAAGCGGACGAGAAGCAGGCGGTGATGGCGGCGTTCCAGGCGCATGAAATCGACCTGCTGGTGGCCACCACCGTGATCGAGGTTGGCGTCGACGTGCCCAACACCGCGCTGATGGTGATCGAGCACGCCGAGCGCATGGGGCTCGCACAACTGCATCAACTTCGGGGGCGCGTCGGCCGCGGCAGCCGCGAATCGGTTTGCGTGCTGCTGTACGAAACACCGCTGTCGGAGCTGGCACGCGCACGCCTGAAGGTGATTTTCGAATTGACCGACGGCTTCGAGATTGCCCGCCAGGATCTGCTGCTGCGCGGCCCGGGCGAGTTGCTCGGCCATCGCCAGAGCGGCCTGCCGATGCTGCGCTTCGCCGACCTGGAGCGCGATGTCGCGCTGCTGGAGGCCGCGCGCGACCTGGCGCAACGCTGCCTGGCCCGCCACCCCGACATTGCGGCACGTCACATGGAGCGCTGGATCGGGCAGCGCCAGGCGCTGTCGTCGATCTAGGCCCTTGATGACGCCGCTGCGGCATAATGCCGACTTTCCGCACACGAAACCTCACGCCGTGCTCGATCCCCGGCAGGGCTGGCTCGCCCAGCCCCATTCGCTTCCCCGCGCGCTGCGCATCTGGCTCAGTGACCGCGGCTCGCTCACCCAGCGCCTCAAGACACGCTGCGCCGCGTTTCGCGTGGTGCCGCTGACGACCGGGCTGGCACGCCCCAATCCGGATGAATATGCGCTGCTGGGACTGCTACCAGGGACCCGCGCCTATGTGCGCGAAGTGATGCTGCTGTGCGACGACGTGCCGGTGGTATTTGCCCACAGCGTGCTGCCGCACGCCAGCCTGCGCGGCGGCTGGAACGGCATCACCCGGCTCGGCAGCCGCTCTCTCGGCGAGGCGCTCTTCAGCGACCATCGCATCGAGCGCCAGCCGCTGGCCTACCGACAGCTGCGGCACGGCCACCCGCTGTTCCGTACCATCGCCACGCAGCACCCACTGCAAACCCGCAGTGTGTGGGCGCGCCGCTCGGTATTCTGCCTCAACCGTCACCCCCTGCTGGTAACTGAAGTGTTTCTGCCCACGATCGACACGCTATGACGCTCTCCGAACGCCTGTCCCAATACGAAAAACTGATGCGGCTCGACAAGCCGATCGGCATCCTGCTGCTGCTTTGGCCTACGCTGTGGGGGCAGTGGCTTGCGAGCAACGGGCGACCGGACTGGCTGATCCTGTGGATTTTCGTCATGGGCGTGGTGCTGATGCGCTCGGCCGGCTGCGTCATCAACGACTACGCCGACCGCGATTTCGACCCCCTTGTGGCGCGTACCCGCGAGCGTCCGCTGGCCGCCGGCAAGGTGTCGCCGAAGGAGGCGCTGCTGCTGGCGGCGGGCCTGTCGCTGCTGGCCTTCCTCCTGATCCTGCCGCTCGATGCGCTGGTGTTGCAACTGTCGGTGGTTGCGCTGTTTCTCGCCGCAAGCTATCCCTTCACCAAGCGCTTCTTTGCGATTCCGCAGGCCTATCTCGGTGTCGCCTTCGGCTTTGGCATTCCGATGAGCTATGCCGCGCTGTGGGGCGAGGTCCCGCAGGAAGCCTGGATCATGCTGCTCGCCAACGTGTTCTGGGCGATTGCCTACGATACGCAGTACGCGATGGTCGACCGTGAAGACGATCTGAAGATCGGCATCAAGACCTCGGCGATTACCTTCGGTCGCTTTGATCTGGCGGCGATTGCGCTCTGCTATGCGGCGACGCTGGGCCTGCTCGCCTGGGTCGGCATGCAGCGCGAAATGGGCTGGGCGTTCTACGGCGGGCTGGCGGCGGCGGCGGCGATCGCGCTGTACCACATGATGCTGATCCGGCAGCGGGATCCCAGGCAATGCTTTCGTGCCTTCCTGCACAACACCTGGTTCGGTGCCGCGGTATTCGCCGGCATCGCGCTGCATTTCCTGCTGCGATAGGCGCTCAGGACGGGCACGCCACCCGCGACTGTTGGCTGTTCGGGTACGCCTGCCTGATTTCGCCGAGGCTTTTCAGTGCATCCGGATCTTCGCTGCGAATCACGAAGTAAAACCCGGTGCCCTGCCGCGGCAGCACTTCGACGCGCGTACCCAGCACGCCCTTGCTTTCGAGTTCGCGCACGCGCCGGCCCGCCGCTTCATCGTTGGCGAAGAGACCCAGCGAAATCGCGTTGCGCCAGTCGGCATCCTTCACCACAAAAGCATCCTGCACGCCGGCCGCCGTCAGCTCATTGAGTTTCGACTCGGCCGATTCGGCGCTGGGCAGCGGGGGAAATATCACCCAGCGCCGGGTGTTCAGCGGCACTTCGGTGAACGACATCACGCGCTGGCCCGCCAGTGACTTGAGCTGTTCGCGTACCTGCACGTACTCTTCCGGATTCAGACCGCGCCACTCCACGCAGAATGCCTCGGCCACCACCGGTGGCGGTGACGATGGTGCCGCCGGTGCGGGCGCGGGCGCAGTCGGGCTGCGCAGGCTCAGGCGGTCGACATTCATCGCTGCATGCCGGTCCGTCGCTTCGCGAGGCCAGTAGTCGCGCGACACGAACCATCCCGCCACCGCCAGGTTCAACAGCAGCAAACTCCAGGCAAGCCATTTCATCGTGATGTTCTCTCCACGGCAACGCAGTGGATGCCTTCCAGTATCAGTGCCGGGGCCAACTCGCCCGGCAGGTTCAAAGAGGGCAACAGCATCGCGGCGTCACCGCCGGTCAGCAGACAGCGCGGCGGCTGGCCGGCGGCTTCGGCGAGCTGCGCATACTGTTGCCGGATCGCGCCGCACAACGCTGCCAGGATGCCGCTGTGCACGGCATCGGCCGTGGTCCGCGGAAACGCCTGCGGCTCGCCCGCGACGTCCGCAACCTGGGCCGTTCCCTGCTGCAGGGCCTGCCGCATCAGGCCCAAGCCCGGAACGATCACGCCGCCCAGAAACACGCCATCGGCCGCCAGCGCATCGACCGTCATCGCCGTGCCGGCCGATACCACCAGCACCGGATCGCGTGTGCGCTGACGTGCGCCAATCAAGCCCATCCAGCGGTCCACGCCCAATTGCTGCGAATCCCGGTAACTGTTTTTCAGGTCGCCAAACCCGGCTTCGGCCTTCAGCCAGACTGCAACCATGCTGGCTTCCTCCAGCAGCGCAGCCAGCGCCGCTTCACGCGCGGGATCGGCTACGCTGGCGATGAAACAGGTCGCATCGGGTGTCAGCTCCGCCTTCAGGCCCGACCCATCGGTGTAATCGCTTCTGCCCTGCCCGCGCCACTGACCCGCGTCGACCACGGCCCATTTCAGGGTCGAGTTGCCGGCATCGATCAGCAGCACGCGGCGGCTCATCGGCGGGCATCCAGGCGCAGGCTGATTTCGCCGCCGCTGTAGGGCACCAGGCTCGAGGCCGCGTCGCGCAGCAGGAAGGCACCGGTTTCGTCGACGCCGGATGCCAAGCCGTGCACCGTGCGTGCATCCGGCAAACTCAGCGCCACGGGCTTGCCCGCATAGGCATCCAGCGCCAGCCAGTCCGCGCGCAAGGCCGCGAATCCGTGCTGACGAAACAGCGTCAGCACCGCATGCAGTTCACGCAGGCAATCGGCTAGCAACAGGTTGCGGCCCACCGTCACGCCCATTTCGGCAAGGTCGACTACAGCCTGGTCGACCGCATCGCGCTGCGCCGCGTTCAACCGAACATTGAGCCCGATGCCGACGACGGCGAAAGCCGCGCCGTTCATGTCGCCCTGCACCTCGACCAGGATGCCGGCCAGTTTGCGATAGTCCACCAGCACATCGTTGGGCCACTTCAAACGCGCCGGATGGCTGCTGTGGCGGTTGATCGCACGCGCGATCGCCAACCCCACGGCCAGGCTCAGGCCGGCCAGCGATTGCAGGCCGTTGTCGAAACGCCAGAGCGTCGAAAACGTAAGGCTGCCGCCCGGCACCGAGTGCCACTGACGGCCGCGCCGGCCCTTGCCGGCGTGCTGGTGCTCGCTGCAGAACACGGTCCCGTCTGCGGCACCCGCCAGGGCCGCGGCCATCAGCGCCGTGTTGGTCGACTCCACGCTGTCCAGAATGTGAAGGGTGTAAGCATCAGCTGTGTGCCCCAAATGCTGAAGGAGTGCATCGGCCGATAGCCACTCGACGGGCTCGGGCAGGCGGTAGCCGCGGCCGCGCACCGCATGGATGGTCAACCCCATCGCTTCGGCCTGGGAAATCACATTGAAAATGCTGGCGCGGGACAAACCAAACGCCTGCGCCAGCGCCTCGCCGGAGTGAAAACGGCCATCGGAGAGGCGACGCAGGATCGGAAACAAGGCCTTATGGGTTCGGGAGTGCACCGATGAATTTTACATGGCTTGTCGGGCATGCTTCGCCTGCGTATCAGGCAATAAAAAACCCCCTCTTTGTGGGAGGGGGTTTTGTTGTCCTGCAGGTTGATCTGCGGGGCGGTATAAGGAGTCTGACGATGACCTACTTTCACAGGCGGATGCCTACTATCATTGGC
>Ga0180009_10000488_pt1 | contig 55146 bp, 52 predicted proteins | sample OS_PC_MetaG_FD_123537 | JGI IMG/M metagenome (GOLD analysis project Ga0180009, IMG submission 123537) | Groundwater microbial communities from the Aspo Hard Rock Laboratory (HRL) deep subsurface site, Sweden - OS_PC_MetaG | ecosystem: Environmental > Aquatic > Deep subsurface > Groundwater... | reverse complement strand
TTAATGCTCCCAGCAAATTTTCGTTTGAGAAAGCGTAATGCCTGGTAATTCTCACTATGAATCAGTATGCCGTCAGTGGCTTCGTCAAGATCTTCAAAACCTGCGAGGACCCGTTCTTTAAATTCGGTGCTGAAATGAGAAGTATCCACCACCAGCGTCGGGTGATCTTTAATGAACTGTTCGTTAATCTTCCTCTTCTGATTAAAAAGGTCTTTCTTGGGCTCTATGGCAAAAAGGTTCTTCCAGGCCTCTATCTGGGCCTTGTTCTCTAAAACCTCCTTCCATAAATCGCGGAGAACATTTTTAATGGGAATAAGATAGTCGGTCCGAAGAACAAACTTCTTTTTCTCGAATAAGCGCTTTTGCACATCTTCAATTTGTGCTAAGAAAGTAATAATTTCCTCGGCCAGTTAGCGGATAACGCGGATGGTGCGAACCTTCACGTCAAGGTCGCCCTCTGCATCTGCCAAATGGATTATCTGATCCTTCAGGTAAAATTCCAATTCGCCCTTAAGGAAACCTTCCAGATCCCGGTGGATAAAATAATCAGTGGTATTGCGCCGGCAGAAATGGCGCATGCGCTTCAGGAGAAGAGTGACTTTCTGTTCTTCCTTCTCCTCTAGCACCTCAGCAAGGGTCGAACGCAGGGTGAAATCAGGAATGGCATTCAGGATTTCCGGCAAGGCCCTTTGCAGAACCGATTCCTGAAGTTTGCTGTTTTTCCCACGCTTTTCTATTTCTTCTTCGGTAGGGAGGCGGTAATGGAAAGGAATTTGGAGGGTCCGGGATTCTGCATTCCAATTGACCTCTTCCGAAAGAGGGAAGAAAAAACGGATATCCCCTTTGATGTTGCCGGGGGGAAGGCTGGCGGAAGTCAGAACAAAACGCACCCGGCATGACCCCGACAGTGTTTCAATATTAAAAGAATAATCCCGGAAAGCCTCACCCGTCTTAACATAATGTTGGTTTTTGTTGGCCCAATGGAAGAAGGTTTCTTCCCCGTTGTAGGGAACGACATAAGCTTTCCGTGCCCCGTAACGCCGCCGGGGTATAAAATCTCCTGCTTCGTAATAGCGGGAAAAGAAGGCGTAAAGATGGTTGAATACCTCGGTCTTCTGCGCTTCAGTGGCCTTTACAGATTGAAACTGCTGCCGTTTGGTTTCATATTCCGAAATGAGGGCGCGGGCCGATTTGACTTTGGTCGCCCGAAATTCAGGTTTTACATCTCCATTCGGAAGAAGAGCCTCTTCGCCGATTTCTTCTTTGATCCGACCGGCCAATTTGGAAACATCTTCTTCCAAATTAGAGCGTTGTTCGCCGGTTACCGACTGAAATGCTTCTTCAACTCTGCGGGGAAGTTGTTCGGTTAGGAAAGCTTCTACTTCTTCCTTTTTAAGGTGAAGCAGCCGGTATAACCCAAAATCTAAATCGGCCAGTTCAAGCTGAAAGAGGTCGCGCAGGAGATCCTGAAGTTGCTTCAATGCGCCCATGGATACCTCTGTGAAAAGGTGAGATCCTTGCCTTATTTTATGCTGATTTTCTCAATAGACGTCCCAATGATATAAGAATAATCTTGCAAAATCAAGTAAACTGTTAAGGGGTTGAGGGCAGGTTACAAAGTAATAGTTGAACTTACGCCGGCGAATAAGTAAAATGGATAAAAACCCAATCTCCGCGGGGAAAAACTGGATAATTTTTCAAGGAGGAGAAGAGAAGGAGTTTATGAATGAATTCGGGGTCACAATTTCTTAAATTTACCGGAGCTTCCAAATACGTGCTCGATCCTGAACTGGCCAGGATCGTCAACATTTCCATGGAGCTGGAGATGCCTCTCCTGCTGAAAGGGGAGCCGGGAACAGGGAAAACCATGCTGGCCTACGCCATCGCCGAAGCCCTGCATATGTCCCTCATTGTTCTGAACGTGAAATCCAGTATGAAACTGGTGGATGCCCTATACCAGTATGATACGCTTACTCGCCTGAATGACAGCCGTTTCGGCGACTCCAAGCGGGATGTGAGCGACATCGAGGATTACATCAAAATGGGCAAAATCGGGCAGGCTTTTGCTGCGGATATGCGGGTGGTCCTGCTTATTGATGAAATTGACAAGGCCGATACGGATTTTCAGGATGACATGCTGGATGTGCTGGACCAGATGAGCTTCGATATCGTGGAAATCGATAAAACCATTAAAGCCAAGCATCGGCCGGTGATCGTCATTACGAGCAATGCTAAGAAGGACCTTTCGGATCCTTTTCTGGGGCGCTGCACCTTTCACCACATTGCTTTTCCCAATCCGGACATGATGCGCGAAATCATTAATGTGCATTTTCCCCAATTAGACAAGGAACTGGGCAAAGCCTGTATCGAAACTTTTTATCGCTTACGGGAAATCCCCGGGGTGGAAAAGAAACCAGCCACCAGGGAGCTGATCAACTGGATTCGCGCCTTACGCTGTGATCCGGATTTCCGGCCCGGGAGGCTGAACAGGGGCGAAGTGCCCTACCTGGGGGTACTTTTTAAAAAGAGCTCGGACTACATGGTTGCTGCCCAGCAGGTTGCCCGTTTCCGCAATTAGACCTCATACACCACCCCTTTCCTCGCTCGGGGAGAGGGCAAGGGGGGAATCGAGAAAAAGTTTGTTTGTCCAATTCTTCTATAAACTTCGGGATGGGGGGATTCCTGTGACTCCCACCTCCTTTTTGCGCCTGCAAAAAGCGCTCAACTTGGGGTTAATCGATTCCCTGGAGGATTTTTACACCTCGGCCCGGTCCATTCTCATTAAAAGCGAACGCTATTTTGACCTCTATGATCAAGTCTTTGCCCATTATTTCAAAGGGATGGACATGCCAGACCCGCAAGGGATAGATTTGGATGAAGCCGCGAAAATGTTGCTTGAGGAATGGCTGCGTGATCCACAAAGCGTGGCCAGAGCCCTGGGTGTGGACGAGGAAGAACTTTCCCGTCTTACTCCCCAGCAATTGATTGAATATTTTCTGCAACGTCTAAAGGAACAAACCGAAGCCCATCACGGGGGTAGCAGATGGATTGGCACGCGGGGCACTTCTCCGGTCGGTCATTCCGGGCACCATCCTGGAGGAATGCGCATAGGCGGAAAATCGCATGGCCGGAGTGCGGTAAAGGTTGCTCTGGATCGGCGGTACCGGGACTACTCGCAAGAAGGGCCGCTCACCACTTCTCAGTTGAGCGAAGGCCTGAAACGCCTCAGGCACATGGTCCCAGTTGGGCCTAAGGACCGGGTGAATGTGGAAAAAACAATCTATGAGACCCTGCGCAACGCCGGCGAGATTGAAATCATTTTTGACCGCAACCTCAAAGATCGACTGAAGGTGATCCTGATGATCGACAACGGTGGCTGGTCGATGGACCCTTTTGTCGATGTCGTGCAGGTTTTATTTAATTATGCCAGAGATCAATTCAAAGACCTGAAAACTTTTTATTTTCACAACACCGTTTATGATTTCGTATGGGCCGATCCACCAAGGCGCCGCAAGCCACAGCGGATTGAGGAATTTCTCCGTTTCGACCCGGAGACGAGGCTGATCATTGTAGGCGATGCCAGTATGGCTCCTTACGAACTCATGGGCGCCGACGGTTCCATCCACATTGAGGAACGAAGCCTGCACACTTCCATCGACCGGCTGAACTTATTGGCCAAGACTTTCCGCCACGCCGCCTGGCTCAATCCCAGGTTCGACCGTGAATGGGCCTATGTCCGCACCATCCAAACCATCCGCATGATCTTTCCCATGTTTGAACTCACTCTGGATGGTCTGGAGAAGGCTGTCCGGCATTTGATGAAAAATAACTAAATGTCCAAAAGTTTCCTTGGCCACGGGGGACGCAGAGGTCACAGAGAACACTTTTTTTTCACATCCAAGACACTGAGAATCTAAGAATCTAATGAAGAGCTTTCAGTTTCTTACCCTCATCGCCATTCTTTTTGTATCGGCCGAAAGGACTTCGTGCGCTGAAAATACTCTTCTTGTCGAGTATTTTCCGAAGGTGGTCAAGCAGGGGGGGGTCTGCTTTGTAAGGGCCTCTGGCCCAGCGTCGATTAAAACTGTCTATGGGGAATTTCGGGGAGAAAAATTCCCCATGGCCTTTGCGGGACACAAGAGGACCAACGAGGGGCTGCTTGGGATTGACATGAACACCAGGCCGGCCACATACGAACTCAAGGTCATTGCGAAAGATGGGAAGCGGAGGGTCTACACCAGCGCATTGCTGTTAAAGGTGGAGAAAGTCGAGTTCAAAACCCAGACACTGTCGCTACCCTCCTCTATGGTGGATCTGGATCCGCAAACCCTTGAACGGGTGGAGAGAGAGGAAAAGCGGCTGAAGGACTTATTCCAGGGCTACAGGGATGAAAAACTATGGAGTGGTGCTTTTGTCCGTCCCGTGCCGGGGGAATCCACTACGGCCTTTGGCCTGCGCCGTATTATTAATGGCCAAGCCAGAAATCCGCATACAGGCGTGGACCTGCGGGCAGATGAAGGGGCCCCCGTATTGGCCAGTAATAGCGGGGTTGTTGCTCTGGTCGACCAGCTCTTCTTCTCCGGGAAATCAGTCATTCTCGACCACGGGTGGGGTACATATTCGATGTATTTCCATCTTTCCCAAACCCTGGTCAGTGAGGGGGATAGAGTGAGGACGGGAGCCATGCTTGGTAGGGTGGGCTCCACCGGAAGATCCAAAGGACCCCACCTCCATTGGGGGATCAGAATCAATGGGGCGCGGGTCGATCCGCTGTCCCTACTAAGATTAACCGAAAACCTGAGGGAATAAGCCCTCCTTAGCGTTTATAATAGCCCCATTCCACCAAGCGCTGGTAGGCGTGCTGGGCGAATTTGCCCTTCGGCACGATTTGCAAGTAGCGATGGTATTCTTTGGCCGCTTCGGGTTTATGCTCCATGCCCTCCCGGGCGAAGCCTTTGAAAAAGATCGTGGTGGGGTTGCCAGGTAGAAGTTTTTCATGGGCGCTAAAATCCTGGTAAGCCCCTTGGAAATCCTTGGTGCGGAGTTTAACAAATCCACTCAGGTGATAGGCCCGGGCTTCTTGCGGATAAACCGCTTTCGCCTTTTCAGAGTAGCGCAGTCCTTCCTCATTTTTCTTCTGGATGATTTGACATAGGGTCATCATGATCAGGCCGGCATAATCATCAGGGGCTTGTTGCAGAGCGCTGTGAAAAAGTGCTTCGGCATCCCCAAATTTTTGACGGTTCATCTCTTGTTCGCCTTTCTGCATCTCCTCGATAGCTCCTTTAAGGGAACGCAGTTTGGCGGTGTGATCCATGAACCGTTCCCGGTACAGGGGAAGGTTTTTAGCGGATTGATACTCGTTTTGTAAGTTTTCGACCGCGGTTTGATAGCGCTCGTCACTCATGGGATGGGTGGCAAACATTAGCTCGATGGATCCCGGTTTATTTTTGGAGAGACTCCGGAGCATGTCCAGCAGCCCCACCATACCCGTTGCATTATATCCGGCCTTAACCATATATTCCATGCCCAAGGCATCAGCCTCACGCTCGTTCTCCCGGCTGTAGGATGCCAGCAGGGCTCCGGCTCCGAAACTTCCCAGTTGAGAAGCCAGTTGGCCAAACACTCCCCCCTGCGTGCCAGCTAACACCGAGAGGCCGCCTACAATAGCCTGGGATAGTATGCCTTGGGACATCTGTTGAGCGGTGTGACGGGCATTGACGTGCCCTAATTCATGACCCAGCAAGGCGGCCAATTCCGCTTCATTCTCCAGGGATAGCAGAATTCCCCGCGTACAGGCGATGCTGCCGCCAGGAAAGGCATAGGCATTCACGTAAGATGCATTCACTACTCGAAAGGAGTAAGGTATATTCGGCCGATGGGTGCGAACAACCATATTTTGGCCGACCTGGTTGACATAATCATTGAGGGCTTTATCCTGCACTTGGCCATAATCGGAGGAAAATTGAAAAGGGGAATACATTTTGTCAATTTGAATCTCCTGCTCCTCGGATACAAACATCAGTTGTTGTCTCCCGGTGACCGGATTCGCGGTGCAGCCGGTCACCAACCCCGTCGCGGACATGGACAAGAGCCATAAAAATTTTCGCCGCGTCATACCTTTCATATCCACTCCTTAAAAAAAATTATACAGCTTCTTCATGCAATTTGGAATCATTTGCTAAAAAAATCAGGGGAAAAAGAATGGTTGCCTCAGGGAAGGGAATGTTTTTGATTTTTTACGAGACGATCAATTGCAGTTCCAGAAAAAACGCCCCGGCTATGGGATTAAGGCGATAGGGGGGGATGCTCTTAAAACCCGGAAACGGGGTGAAGATTTTCTGGCGACATGGAATTTTCATTTCCGGGTGCAGTTAAGCACGTGGTTTAACCGCAAAAACCTTCATGCTGGCCACCGCGCTGGCCAAATCGTTTACTTTTTCTTGGGATAACTGGAAATTCTTGGCGATTTCCCTGGCCGTCGGGTCGTTGGCCATCAACTCCACCGGGAAAGTAGACTCGCCGACGACGCGGGTCTCTCGAAATCCCGCCTCTCGGATCGCTTTTAGATACTCTTCTTTGGTAATGGCTCCCGCCAGGCAGCCGACATAGGCCGCCACGGAATTCAACTGGTGAACATATTTTTCATAACCGGCCCGAGAAAATCTTTTACCCGTTCAGCGAGATACTCCGACTTTATCAAAGCCATACAACATATCTCTCCCTCTCTTTCCCAGCTTATAATTGCCAGTTTATCCCCTGGTTGAATCTTGGCCTTATCTCTTAACTCTTTGGGAAGCACCATCTGTCCTCGTTCATCGATACTGATCAAGGATTCGACTTTACAGCTACTTGTATTCTTCCCCCCCGCCGCTAAACATCCGTTCTTATCTTTTTTGACCATTGATTTTCTCCTTATTTTAGGTCTTTTCCTAAGGTTGCTCAACTTTGCTACCCCCATCATGGGAGCAGATCCAAGCCAGGAAGCTCCTTTTCTGGGCCAACGCCATCTCAGGGTTTGCCATATCATATCCTTTTGGGGAAAAAATCGATAAAACTTTAATAGACATGTTTTCGGCCAATTTTCCCCAGCTCGGCCCAAATATCCTTTATTCTGTTTAATTTGATTATAATTAAAAATCAGAGTAATAAGATTATACTGATAAATATAATTAATCCCCAATAGATTGTCAAGTGTTTTTTTTCGGCGGCCTCTGAAAAAGTTATTTGACGGTGATGGCGAACCAATTATAGCCAGGCTTGTTTTCAGGGAAAGCCCAGTCTGCATCAGATCGTAGACCACTTTATCCGCGAGAAAAACCTCAAAGACCAATCCAAATCATCTTGAAAAAACGCTCCATAAAAGAATCTTGAATTTACTTTAGAAAAATACTACTCTATTTTCGATTTTATAGAGGTTGAGAAAATTTTTTATTTGATATGAAAATGAGACAAAAATCTTGGGGGTTCCTCCCCCCTGGTTTCCGATTCATCCAATCATCGCCGCCTATACCGGCATATGGGTTAAGAAAAATTTTTGAAGTTTACTTTTTCCTGCAGACCCTGCTGGGGCAGGTATTAACCGCCGGAGCGGTTAAAGAGTGCAAGAAGGGGAGAGTTAAAAAGAAAATGACCAAGAAAGAAAAATTGGTAGGAACCAAAGGGGTCATGCGTTTACAGGAGTATGGAACGGGAAAACCTTTTGGTTTTGGATATCATCTTGATTTGAACGGCAAGAGGATCGTCTCAGGGGAGCAAAATCCCTCCAATTATACACTGCAACTCCAGGAATTTATCGATGCCATCCAGCAAGAACGGAGCCCAATTGCTTCCGGAGAAGAGGTTTGGCGAACCCAACTTGTTCTGGACGCGGCCAGGCAATCCGACCGGGCGAAAAAAGTGGTCTCGCTTTCTTCTTCGCCGCGGAATACGCTGGGATCGCGGAGTGAAAAACCGAATAAAGAATGATGTTAGAAAGGAGTCCCCCCAGGCTCCTAAGGAGGTGCGCTTTTATTTTCATCGGTGGTGTGCAACCCAGGAAGGTTCAAGTAGACGACCAAATGCGGGTCTGCCCAAAATGCGGCTTGCCCTCCGCCCGGCTCAAACGCCTGGATCATTACCTAAGTATTTTTTTTATCCCCCTTATCCCGATCAAGCGGGGAGAGCTTTTCCTGGAATGCAGCCGCTGTGGCAGGGTATCCGCAGAAGCGGAGAGGTCCCAGTGGAGCTCATTCCGACCAGCACCATTGCGGTGCCCAAAATGCGGCCAGCAAATGAACTCAGATTTTAAATTTTGCCCATACTGCGGGCAAAGGATTTCCTAAGCGTGACGCTTGATTATCTGCGGTTATCTGCGTAAATCTGCGTCCCCTTAAATTTTAAAGAGGAGGTAAGCATGACCAGCGAAATGAATTCATGGCTGCCCTTGAAAGGTATAAGGGTTGCCGACTTCACCCAGGTGATTGCGGGTCCAGCCTGTTCGATGTTGCTCGCGGATATGGGGGCCGATGTCATAAAAATTGAGCCGCTCGCAGGGGATTTTTGGCGGAGGACGGTCAGCGGTTCGGCTTTTTTGAATTTTAACCGGAACAAACGGGGTATCGCGATCGACCTCAAGAAGCCGCAAGGCCATGAGTCCGTGATGAAAATCATCCAGAAGTCAGATGTGCTACTCGAAAATTTTACCCCCGGCACGATGGACAAGCTGAATTTGAGCTATGAAAAGGTAGCCCAGGTGAATCCGAAGATCATTTATTGCTCCATTTCCGGCTTCGGGCAAGATGGACCCTATCGGGATCGTCCCGGCTACGACCCTATCGCCCAGGCTATGTCTGGGATTATGATCAACACCGGAGAACCGGACCGGCCGCCCTCCCGGGTCCTTCCCACGATGGTCGATTATCTTGCGGGGAACCACACTGCTTATGCCATTGTACTGGCTCTGATGGATCGGGAGAAGACAGGCAAGGGAAAGCGATTTGATATTGCTTTGCTGGACGTCGCCATCATGCAGATGGGGCAGTTTGTAGCCATGTACACCATGACCGGTGAACTGCCGGTACGTATGGGATCAGGGTATTTGGCCGCCGCTCCCTACCAGGCCTTTGAGACCAAGGATGGTTACATTTATATCACTGTTACCACCGATGAGATGTGGAAAAACCTTTGCCAGGCGCTCAAGCTCGGTCATCTTTTCAGGGATCCTCGCTACTCTACGCTCGACGGAAGGCGTCAGAATCGACCGGAATTGGCCGCTGAGGTTACCAAAGTGACCAAACAATATGGAAGCCGGGAGCTGGAATCCATATTCGTAACGGCCAACGTTCCCTGCGGCCGATTGATGAATATTGATGAGATTATCCAAGACCCTCATGTGCAATTCCGGCAGATTATGGAGGATATTGAAGATCCCGAGAAGGGAAAGGTGAAGATCATCAAGACCCCCATATTTGTTTCCGGGAAGGCCCCCAAGATTCGCCGGCGTCCCCCGCTGCTCGGCGAGCATACTTCTGAAATTCTCAAAGAGTTAGGATACAGCCAGCAGGAGATTCAGGAGCTATTGGACAAAGGGATTGCCCGTCAATATCAGGCCTGAAAATTTGAAATTTGACACTAAGAATTATAATAGGTGGGATAAATATTAATTTCTATTTATTCCGGAGAGATAAAATTTAGGGAGAAATTATGGGGCGAAACAACAATCGGTCTTTTGGCGTCATAAGTCTATTGGGATTGGTTCTATGGGTTTTTGTCAGCTATGCCCCCCAACGGGCATGGGCTGAGAATCCAGATATCACCGAAGCCGGTGACATCTTGCAGATCGTCCTTCCGGCCACGGCAGGGGTAGCGACCCTGTTCGAAAAAGACTGGGAGGGGACCAAACAGTTTACTAAATCTTTGGGCACTGCCTTGGCCACAACTCACGCGATGAAGGTAACCTTCAGAAAATTGGGGCCCGGGGAATCGGACAAATACTCCTTCCCCTCAGGACATACGACGAGTGCCTTTTCGGGGGCTTCCTTTATCCATACGCGTTATGGGTACCTATGGGGAATTCCCGCTTACCTCGCCGCTGCTTTTGTGGTATATAGTCGCGTCCAAGCCGATGCTCATTTCCTGGATGATGTGATTGCCGGGGCAAGCATTGCCATGCTCAGCAACTGGTATTGGGCCACGCCCTATTCTCCCCAAGTCGCGCTGACTCCCATGGCCGTTAAAGACGGATATGGGGTCCAGTTAAATGTCTTGGACACCCCCTTGACGAATCCAGCGGCCCGCAGCGAACCGGAGGTTGTTTCTTACCCTCGCTGGCGCTTCGAATTTTCCTTGAGAAGGGCTTATTTAAGCGAAAACAAAGTGACTGCCCCATCCGATACCGGCACCCAGTTCAGTCTGGATCATTTTGATAAGATTGATGACCCTACCACAACGGCAGCCGTAGGATTAGGTATTTCTTTGGATGATCGCCATGAGGTGAATTTATGGTTTGCCCCCTTCGAGTCCCAGGACCACGGGTATTTCAACACCCCCGTTTTATTTCAAAGCACGGTTTTTCCTACCAATACGGAAATTCGTTCTTCTTACCGGTTGTATGAGACCCGAATCCAATACGATTACAACCTGAACCCTTCAGGGCCTTGGATTGGGAAGGTTGGGGGTGCGCTTTCTGGCAAATGGGCAAAGGTCAAACTGGAGATGAAAAATGGGCCCCTGGCAGCCGAAGTTCAGAAGTGGGTTGTCCTCCCACTTCTCCATCTTCTGGGCGGGTACCAACTGACCCCCAAGCTGCTTATAACTGCGGACGCGAACTGGATCAGGATGGCCGCGAACCGGCATTTCGACGGAGGAATTTCGCTTCGATATCAACTCAATCGGCATTGGGATGTTGGCGGGGGCTATCGATTTTATAGTACTAAGTTTGATGCCGGCGCGATTGAAAATGAAGTTACTTATCAGATCGCTTTTTTTTCGATGGGATATACGTTTTGATTTTTTCCCGAATAAAATCGCTTTTGAGCCCGGTTATACGGTGCTAACGAGCACCCTTCAATCGTCAGTTGGACACGAAACCCTGGTGTTAGGGATTAATATAATATTTCTCCATTGCTCCCCGGTATTTATCCATGAGCTCGGTGTTTAAACCTAATGGCGGTTGGGCGTCAACGGGAAGAAGTGTCTTGTAAGGCCTTTTCGCCCTCAGTTCGGCAAACTCCCCCTGAATTTTTGCCAGCACCTCCGGATTCATGAGGAGATCAAAGGCAGAAAGGGCGAGGACTTTTGCCCCTGCTGTCAACCCTTTATGAGCGATCGAAGAGTTGGCCGCGGCTACCACTGTCCAGTGATGAGAAGGAGAGCCAGGGACTCGCACCGGGAATCGCATGCCAACCGTGGGAGCAATTAGAGTAACGTCCCCCACATCACTGGAGCCGCCCCTTAAGGGTTCGGATTCTGGAGAAGTCAACTTGAGGGGATAGTCCATTCCAATAACTGAATAGCCAGCCTCGGTCTGTATCGCCCTGGCAAAAGCCTCCTCTTCTTCCGTGTAAGCGGGTTTCCCTACGGCTTTGATATTTTCAAAAACGAGTTCGGCCAGGTGTTTATTCGGAAACCGCTGGTGGATGGCGCCGATGGTCTTAACCTCGTAGGTGGTTTGGGTCATCAAGGCTGCCCCTTGCGCGCAGTCCAGGGCCCACTTAAAGTTATTCTCCACATTCTCGTCCAGGTCCCGGATGTAATACCAGGTTGAAGCCCGGTCCGGGACCACGTTGGGTGCTTCTCCTCCCTCCAGGGTGACCCAGTGAGTCCTCTGAGTCGTGGGCAAATGTTCCCGCATCCGCTCCGTTCCCGCGTGCATGAGTTCAACGGCATCAGCCGCACTCCTGCCCATCCAGGGGAAGGAACCCGCATGAGCGGTTTTTCCCTTGAAAGTCACAATAAAAGAATACATGGCGGTGCCTTCCATTCCATAGGTCACCTGGAAGGCACTGTCGCCATGGCAGTCCAAAACCACATCTACTCCCTGGAACAAACCTGCCTGAACCATGAAGGGGCGGGGGGTTAGAATTTCTTCCGCCGGCGAGCCAAAGAGCTTTAAGGTCCCGCTCAACCCTTTCTTTTCCATGACCTCTTTGAGCGTAATGACGGCTAAAGCCTGGGCAGTACACATCGTATTGTGGCTGCACCCGTGGCCGGGCGCGCCCGGAACAAGTGGTTCTTTTTTAGGAACGCCGGCCTTTTGCGAAAGCATGGGCAGAGCATCAAATTCTCCGAGGAAGCCAATAGTCGGTTGGCCGCTTCCATGGCTCCAGGTCGCTATAAAAGCCGTGGGCATCCCGGCTACCCCCCGGTCCACTCGGAAACCGGCAGTCTCAAGTATGTCCGCCAGAAGTTTGGCTGATCGGTATTCTTCCAGCCCTAATTCGGCATAACTCCATATGGCATCCGAAATTCTCCAGATTTTTTCCTGCCGTCCCTCCACGGATTTAGCAATGGCTAATTTGTCAGAATTCATCTCATCTTCTCCTTTGGTAAAGAATATAGTATAAAAAACAGGATCATCTCCAAATTAGTTGAGAGCCAAAGAGTTGGCCTATTTAAAATGGCAAGTAATTTCAGGGTCCCGGAAGAAAAGTCATCTTGCTTGCAATCATGAGGCACATATCTCTCCCTCCCTGTGACGGAGGGGTTCTGCTATTTCTCCGAAGCTTTCTTATCACGCCCCCGCTGCGGATTGCGGAAGTCAAGCAGGGGGTTTATAGAAAGCGGATATCCCGCCGATGCTTGCGGCGCAATCTAACTTTCCTTCCGGGCCCTGGGCAGGCTTTCATTAAAAATGGGATCAACTAATTTGGAGATGAATCCAAAATCATATTATTTGCCTACCGGCGATAAGCGACCAGCTGATAGCTATCTAAAAAAGGCGATTTAAAAATATTGCTCAGTTTAGGAGCTATTAAATCGGGCTTTAAAATAGGATATTTTGGGGGAAAAGTAAATCCCGCAGTCATGTTTCTCTTTCTTTTTTAGGGAAACTGCGCCAAAATGGAAGAAATTTTAAGGGAGGGTTTGATGAAATTATTTAAAATTACGTTCGTTTTGGTTTTATCCCTATTGTTTATAACTTCTACCACGGCAGAGATGAAAGATAAAAAGTTTACTCCAAAGGAGATTAGGAAAATGTCTGAAACAAACGCGGTAATTGAATTGTATAGGAATTTCCTTATTGGACACAGATGAACACAGATTTTCAGGATATTAAATGCAAAAAAATAAATATTTGTGAATATCTGTGGAAATCTGTGTCCAAATTAATTTAAACCAAATTTGGAAACATCGAGTTAAAAATTTTCCCCGATGTGGCGCCGAATCATGTGAACAATTTTATCGAGCTGGGCAAAAAGGGCTTTTATGATGGGACGATTTTTCACCGGGTGATCCCAGGGTTTATGATTCAAGGGGGGGACCCCAATACCAAAAATCCCGATCGCTCCCAACATGGAATGGGCGGCCCCGGGTACGCGGTCAAAGCGGAGTTTAATGAAAAACCCCATAGGCGGGGGACCCTTTCCATGGCCCGGGCGGCAAATCCAGATAGCGCCGGTTCCCAGTTTTTCATTTGCGTTGCCGATGCTCCATTTCTGAATAAGCAATACACGGCTTTCGGGGAAGTTGTGGCCGGGATGGAGGTGGCCGACAAGATCGTCAGCCAGCCAAGGGATAAACGCGACAACCCCAATGATAGGATTGAGATGAAGGTGAAGATAATAGAGGCTCAACAGAATCATTTTTCTCCTTGGCCATCGCCAAAGCTCGCAGTTCTTTTCTCTAAATTTTTTTCCCCTGGGCTATTAAGAAATAAGAATGGAGACTCGCTGAAAAAGAATGGCCGACCCGTTCATTATCCAGGTTAGCGAAAAGGAAATAAAAAAAGAGAGGGAAAAAGCCAGGGCCCTGCGCCAGACCCGCTGGTGGAAACAGCATCTGGCCCGGGGTCTATGCCATTATTGCCGGCGCCATCTCCCGCCTGCGGAATTGTCCATGGACCATATCGTTCCGATTATACGTGGCGGCAAGACCACCAGGGGAAACGTAGTCACGGTTTGCAAAGTGTGCAACAACAAAAAGAAATACCTTCTTCCCATGGAATGGGAAGCGTACCTTCAGAATTCACTTGGGCAAGATCAGGATGAATGAAAATCCTTCGAAGCGCTTGATTACGGAAATATCCTGCCTACGGTAGGAAGAATGCGGGAGAAGAAGGAAAATTAGGTAAAAAAATTGGGTGGCAGATGTAAGATGGCATTGACTTTCCAGCAGCATAATAATAAAGTCATGCCAAGAAATGAATTAAATAATTGATCCCTCTTAAAGGAATAAGTTACCTCAGGTGATTTTGGACAGGATATCCTTGATTCAGCAGGAGGGGAAACCTGCTTAGCCTGTTATGCAGAAGGAGAAAAGGGGATGAGAACATCAGAGGTTGGGATAAAAAAGGGGAAGGCCTCCGCAGAAGGCGGGGAAAAGAGGCAGGGCGTGCGGGAAGCATACACGAGTTTTGGTAAGGAAGTGAAAGTCTTTTATGGACCCGGGGACCTGCCAGGGTTCGATCCCCAGCGCGATCTGGGCGATCCAGGAACCTATCCCTTCGCCCGGGGGATCTACCCCACCATGTACCGCAACCAGCTCTGGACCATGCGGCCTTATGCTGGGATGGCCACTGGTGAGGAGACCAATAAGCGGTTCAAGTTCCTGCTCAAGAGCGGGCAAACCGGATTGAGCCTGGCCTTCGATCTTCCAACCCAGTTGGGAATGGACTCGGATGATCCTCAAGGCAAGTATGATGTAGGAAAGCTCGGGGTTGCCGTTGATACTCTTGATGACATGGAGCGGATTTTTGAGGGCATTCCTTTAGACCGAATGAGCACCTCTTTCACAATCAACTCCACGGCGGCGGTCATCCTCGCCATGTATGTCCTGGTGGCCAAGAAACAAGGGGCGGCTCCAGATCAACTGCGCGGGACGGTCCAGAATGACATCCTGAAAGAATATGTGGCCAGGGGAACCTGGATCTTTCCGCCCAAGCCGGCGATGCGTTTAATCGCCGATACGATCGAGTATTGCATCAACAATATCACCCGTTTTAACCCCATTAGCGTCTCAGCCACCCACCTATGCGAGTACGGAGCCAAGGCTGAGCAGTCTGTTTCCCTGCCGTTTCTCAACGCCTTAGCCTACATTGACGGGGTACTGAAACGGGGCTATTCCATCGACCAAGTAGCTCCCCTGGTTGTATTCCACATGGCCGTGGGTGGGAGAAACTTTCATCTCTTCGAAGACGTGGCCAAGCTGCGGGCGGGCCGGCGGCTCTGGGCCAGGATCATGAAGGAGCGGTATGGAGCGCAGAACCCCGAATCCATGCGCCTGAAGTTCTCCACCGGGGCACTGGGCGGAGGAATGACTGCGGCCGAACCATTGAACAACATTGCCCGGGCGGCTTATTTTGGCCTGGCTGCAGTATTGGCCGGGACGCGCTCCCTGAACATGGCCTGTTTTGATGAGGCCTATGCCATCCCCACAGACCTGGCCATTCGTACTTCTTTACGGGTACAGCAAATTTTAGCCTATGAAACCGGGGTAACGGATACCGTGGACCCCCTTGCTGGATCATATTACGTAGAGTCCTTGACCAATCAAATGGAAGAGCAGATGCGCAAGACCATGGGTGAGATCGAGAACCGGGGGGGAATCGTCAAAGCCATAGAGGAGGGCACATTACAAAGAGATTTGGCCAAGCAAAGCTACGAACTTCAGGAGAGGATCTCCCGGGGAGAAAAAGTGTTGGTGGGTGTCAATCGTTTCACCTCTCAGGAAGAGGAAAAACCACTTGAGATCTACCGGGCAGACGCGAAAATCCGGGAGGCTCAGATCGCCAGGCTGCAAGCGGTGAAAGCCCGTCGAGATTCTAAGAAGGTGCAGGAAACGCTTTCCAGACTCGGCCGGGCAGCCCAGAACGATGAAAATATCTTTCCGGCGCTTTTCCCGGCCGTGGAAGCGCGGGCCACTATCGGAGAAATCACGGCCACCTTGAAGCAGGTATTCGGGGAATACCAGGAGCCAAGAACAGTTTAATCAAGGAGTCAGGCATGGAAAAGGGAAGGCCGATAAGGGTTTTGATAGCCAAGGCGGGTTTGGACGGGCATGATGTCGGCGCTAAGGTAGTGATCCAGAGGCTGCGCAACGCCGGGATGGAGGTCCTTTATACCGGCCTAAGGCAGAACATGGAGCAGATCGTCTCGGCGGCAATGCAGGAGGACGTCGATGTCCTCGGGTTAAGCATCCTCTCCGGGTCCCATCTGGAATTGGGCCAGGAATTGATGGCCCTGTTGAGAGCCAAAGGGATAGAGGACATCCTGGTCTTGGTCGGGGGGATCATTCCTAGAGAGGATATCCCATTGTTAAAGGCCCAAGGAATCGATGGCGTTTTCCCGGTGCACTCTACGCTGGAGGAAATTGAGCAATTCATTGGTGAGCAAGTCTCCGGCAAGAGGGAGGAAACATTGACCAAGGAAGAAAGATCAGAATGAGTAAACCACTTTCAGGCATCCGCATACTGGATTTATCCCAGCTTTTAGCTGGACCGTATGGAACGATGATAATGGCCGATCTCGGCGCTGAGGTGATCAAGATTGAAAAACCAGGCGCGGGGGACATTGGACGGGGAATGCCACCCCATTTCTTCCAGGGGGAAAGCGTTTATTTCATCAGCATCAACCGCAACAAGAAATCCATGACCTTGGACTTGAAAGTCAAAGAAGGCCTGGAGATCTTCTATCGCTTGGTCAGCGAGTCTGATGTTGTCTTTGACAATTTTCGACCGGGGGTTTTGGAAAAACTGAGGATCGATTACGAGACCTTGAAAGGGATCAACCCCCGGATCATTTGCTGTTCCGTATCTGGATATGGGCAGACCGGGCCATTCAAAGACCGGCCGGCTTTCGACCTGATCGTTCAGGCTCGCGGCGGGATTATGAGCTACACGGGGGAGCCTGGAAAAATGCCTGTCCGCATGGGGGCTCCCATGGGGGACCTGGCCGGGGGCCTATTTTCCGTTCATGGAGTCCTGGCGGCGCTCTATCAGCGGGAGAAAACAGGCACGGGGCAACGGATCGACCTCAGCCTCCTCGATTGTCAGATCGCTCTTTTAATCTACCGGGGTCTTTATAACCTGTACGCCGGCGAGATTGCTGAACCCGTTGGGTCCGGGCATGTCTCCGCCATTCCCATCAGGGCCTTCAGGACAAAAACTTTTTCCATCGTCATCGATGCCAACACGGATAAGTTTTTTCAGGAGCTGTGCGACGGGGTGGACCGGAAGGAGCTATCATCCGATCCCCGTTTTTTAACCCGAGCCGACCGCCTGAAAAACAAAGAAGCACTCTACGCTATCCTGGAAGAAGTTTTTTTACAGAGAAGCGGAGAAGAGTGGCTGGAGCGGATGGAAGGCCGTGTTCCCGTTGGACCGATCAATTCAGTAGATAAGGCCCTGAGCGATCCGCAGATTCTTTCCCGGGATATGGTTGTGGAAACCACCCATCGTTCGGGGGAAAAGATGAAGCTTTTAGGAAACCCCATTAAAATGTCCCAGGCAGGAAAGGGGATTTTTAGCCCCCCTCCGGCTTTGGGGGAGCACACGGACCAAATTCTCAGAGAACTCCTGAATTTCCCAGCAGCGGAAATTCAGCGGCTTCGGGATAAAAAAATTATATAGGAGGTGAATCATGAAAAGGCTTTTTTATGTTTTGGCCATAGGGGGAATTATTCTCATTCTCGCAAGTCCTGTCCTTCTCCAGGCGGCGGGAGAAAAACACGGCATTTCTTTGATAGCTCCGCCACAGGTCCAAGTCTTGCAGATTGAATATTACTTAAAAGTTATTAGAGACTGTTACGAAAAAAATTAAAACATGGTTTTTAGAAATCAAAAGTCAGCTGAGTATAGAGACTTTTCATTAACCTTTGGGCTTTAGCTTTTGTGTTAGTTTTCATACCGGCAAATAAAAGGAGTACCTGGCTTGCGTCTGATAGATGTCCAAGAATCCTGGCGATTTTTAAACTGTTGATAAAGAACCGATTCAGATAGAGTTTGTTTTTATCATTCTCGAAACCCCTTTCCACCTGGGGGCGAATCTGTTGCAGCAATTTTTGAGCGACCTGGGCATGAAGAGGAATGATCCCAAAACGGTGTTCATCCACCAAAGGATTGATCGACACTTCCTGATAACAGGAGGCAGTAAACGGGCAAAACCGACAAGCCACCCGATCGGTTGGACCAATGTAACAATGGACTTTTAAATCTGGATCGTAGCCATCCCAAGATAACGGGATGCCCTCTGGGCATTCGGGGCAACCAGAATCCGCGTATGGTCCTGGGGGAAACATATTATCCCGAACCTTGGTTAGGACCGCCGTATGGCATTTCTCTCGTAATTCTTTCTTCTGGTTACTGCCGAGGTAGCCCATGTCTGCCACGACGATGTCAATAGAAAGAGCGAATTCATCTTGGCTTTTTTGAATCATGGGTTTGAGAAAATACCCTTCAAAAACATTTGCTGGTTCCATGAAACTTACAAGAGGGACTAAACGATTTGAATCTTTTATTTCCAATAGTTATAATTTTTTTCGTAACAGTCTCTACTAGTTTATTTACTGGCAATTGTACAATGGTCTCCGATGAAGGCCGGGTTCTACACCATTTTAGCCACGGTAGTCATGGCCATGATGCGCAAGAACACACGCCTTAATCGCCGGAAACTGGTATCGGCTTTACGCAAGGGAGCAACCGGGGCCCTGCAGGTAGCGGCGGTTTGTGCCTGCGCCGGGATTGTGATCAGCATTGTCTCCATTACTGGACTCGGCCTTACTTTCTCTTCCATTTTGATTCAATTGGCCCATGGGGATCTTTTCCTGCTTCTGGTTCTGTCCATGATCGCTTCGCTGATTCTGGGCATGGGCCTTCCCGCTACTCCCTGCTATATCATCCTGGCCGTGCTGGCCGCGCCGGCCATCGTGGAAATGAAAATTTCACCTCTGGCGGCTCATCTCTTTGTTTTTTATTTTGGCTGTATCTCCGCCATCACCCCGCCCGTGGCGGTGGCGGCTTATGCCGGAGCCGCCATAGCCGGATCGGACCCCATGCGGACGGGGTATACAGCCTGGCGCTTAGGGCTGGCGGCCTTCATCGTCCCTTTTATGTTTATTTACGGGCCTCCCCTGATCATGGTCGGGACGGTCTTGGAAATCATCCAGGCCTCGGTCACCGCCCTGATCGGGGTTGCCTTCTTAGCCGCTTCCATCCAGGGGTTTACCCTCACGAGACTCGTCCCGGCCGAGCGGATTTTCCTTTTCATCGCTGCCCTCCTCCTGATCAAGGCTGGTTGGATGACCGATTTAGCCGGGATCGCGATCGGGGTAACCATTGCCGGTGTCCATATAGCGCGATACCGGAAAGAGCGCCAGCCAAGGAGAAGCGGCGAGGTTGCGGTACCCGGAAGCCGGTAGGAGGAATTTCATGACATCATCGCCCCCCCCGGGGGCAGTTCTGCGAAAAATTCTTCAAGATCCAGAGATATTAATCGCTCCGGGAGCTCACAATGCCTTCACCGCTAAAATAATCGAACAGGCCGGGTTTAAGGCAGTTTACATGACCGGTTCAGGGGCGGCCATGGACATCCTGGGTTTGCCCGATTTGGGATTCCTTACCATGAGCGAGATGGTGGCGCATGCCAGAAATATTGTCCAGGCCACCACCCTCCCGGTGATCGCGGATGCCGATACTGGGTACGGTAACGCCCTGAACGTTATGCGCACGGTGAGGGAATACGAGGGAGTGGGTGTGGCCGGTCTGCATATTGAAGACCAAGTTGCCCCGAAACGGTGCGGGCATTTTTCCGGGAAAGAAGTCATCTCCCAGGAAGAGATGATCGGTAAAATCAAAGCAGCCCTGGATTCCCGAAGAGATCAAGACTTAGTGGTCATTGCCCGCACGGATGCCCGCGCCGTAATAGGCCTGCAGGAAGCCATTGAACGGGGAGGGGCCTATGCCGAAGCCGGGGCGGACATGATCTTCGTGGATGCGCCGGAATCAGCCGAGGAGCTGGGTTTGATCGCCCGCTCCATCCCAGCGCCGCTGATGGCCAACCTGAGCGAGGGGGGAAAGACGCCCTTGCTCAGCGCCAAGGAGCTTCAGGATATGGGTTACAAACTGGTCATTTATCCGAGGTCGGCAGCTGGCGCCGCAGCCAAAGCCATCCAAGAGCTGATGGCTGTTTTGAAGCGCGACGGAACGACGGAAAAATATTTAGACCGAATCATCAGCTTTGAAGAAAGGAACCAAATTACCGGCCTCGCCTACTACCGCGAGCTGGAGAAAAAATACTTGCGGAAGGGTTCGCCACTTTCTTAAGGGGGGTTAATATGGGACCGACGATGGCCCTGGCGAAATTTCTGGTGGAGTTGAAGTATGAAGATATTCCCTCAAGGTGCCTGGAACAAATTAAGGCCGCTTTTTTAGACTCTTTAGGCTGCGGGCTCTTCGGCTCAACCCTGGAGTGGTCTCAGAAAGTTAATTCCTTAGTCAAAGAGATGGAAGGGAAGGAAGAAGCCACGTTATGGGCCAATGATTTTCGCGGGCCCGCAGCCAATGTGGCTCTGGGACTGGGCACGATGATCCACAGCTTTGACTTCGACGACTACCATAACGCCAAGCTTCACCCCGGCGCCGCTGTCCTGCCGGCGGCCCTGACCATGGCGGAAAGGTCCGGAAGCTCGGGAAAGGATTTTCTTACGTCCATGGTTGCGGGTTACGAGACCATGATCCGGGTTAGCCTGGCAACGGGACCAGCTTCTTCGCGACAGCAGGGCTGGCATCTTACGGGAACCTGCGGTACCTTCGGGGCGGCAGCGGCAGCCGGAAAGATTCTGCACTTTGACTCCCAGAACATGGCTTCCGCTCTGGGAATGGCCGGGACCCAATCCGCCGGGCTGTGGGCTTTTACTGCCGACGGGTCAGAGAGTAAACGATTTCACCCCGGAAGGGCGGCGCAGAGCGGGGTGATCGCGGCCCTCCTGGCCAGGAATGGATATCGGGGGCCAACGCAAATTCTCGAAGCAAAAGACGGCGGCTTCTGCCAGGCCACATCCGCTTCATTCGACCTCGGTCGGTTGACGGCCGGCCTGGGAAAGAAATTCGAAACCGCGGAAGTAGTCCTAAAGCCCTATTCTTGCTGCGGAAGCCTCCACTCAACCATCGACGCCACCCGGGAACTGACCCAGATGCACCGCATTGATCCCCAAGACGTCGAGCGAATTCGCGTGCACAATAGTCAGGTGGTCAAACTACAGTGCGGGTTCGAGTATAAACCTTTGGGTCCCCTGCAAGCACAAATGAGCCTGCAATACTGCACGGCGATCAGTCTGCTTGACGGTCATGTTCTCGTGGATCAATTCGAAGAAGGGCGTTTTTCCGACCCCCGGGTCTTTGACCTGGCCCGCTGCGTGGAATTCGTGCTCGATCCAGAGATTGATGCCATCTATCCTGAAAGGTTCGCCAGCAAGGTAGAGATCGTGCTTAAGAATGGGCAGAGCCTCTGGCGGCGCGTAGATTATCCCAAAGGCTCGCCGGAAAATCCAATGACTACGGATGAAGTCGAGGGTAAATTTAAAACCCTGGCTCGGACCGTAAAAGATAAAGATACCATTTTATCAATCCTGAAGCTCTACCAAGGCCTTGAGGAATTAAAGGACCTTTCTCCGCTCATCGCCCTGCTGCGCTGATTCCCGGCAAAACGAGATAAGATATTTCCGGCCTGAAATTCATAGATATTCAAAATCGTTAGCAATTTAAGTATAATCCGCGTTTATCGGCTTAAATCTGCGTCCCGAATGAAATAATATTATGCCGACTTCACGGCCCCAGCAACGATGCGACCGAGTTGGGCACATTCAGCGAGGGCCGCCGTCTTCGGCTGCCACTTCGCACGCACTCCCTGCGCAACTACTGGAATTTTACAGCGTTGGAATTGTTCTTCAATTAATTTTACCGCCTCCCCGCTCCAGCCGTATGTCCCGAAAGCCGCACCGACCTTGTTCTGGAACTTTAAACCCCTGATATCATCCAAAATAGGAGCAAGGGTGGGCAAAATACCCTGGTTTAACGTTGGGGAACCGATAATGATGGCTTTGGCCTTGAAAATTTCAGTGACAACGTCATTCCGGTCTGATACCGCCATATGGAACAATTTATAGGAGACTCCTTCAGCGCCCAGACCGTCGCCAATCGCCTCAGCCATGCGCTGGGTGCCGTGCCACATGGTATCGAAGAGGATCACGGCAGATTTTTCCGGAACCTGAGCCGCCCATTCCTGGTACTTTTTTACGATCTGGAGCGGATCTTTGCGCCAGATGACTCCATGGCTGGGGGCGATGATCTGCACCGGAAGGTTCAAGGCCAGAACCTCTTCGATCTTTTTCAAGACCAGGTTGCTGAAAGGCGTCAAGATGTTGGCATAGTACTTAATGGCCTCCTCGTATAACTCTTCCGGATTGACTTCATCGTTAAAGCGAAAAGCGGTGGCGTAGTGCTGTCCAAAGGCGTCATTGGGCATGAGTATATTTTCCCCGGTGAGATAGGTGAACATGCTATCCGGCCAGTGAAGCATTGGGGCTTCGACGAAGACCAAGTCATTTTTACCAATGTTGATCTTTTCCCCGGTTTTCACCTTTCTAAATTTCCAGGGCTGGTGGTAGTGGCCTTCAACACTTTCTTCACCATGGCTGGAAACAACGACTGGGGCATTGGGAATATGGCGCATGACCGCCGGAAGGCCGCCGGAATGGTCCGTTTCGGAGTGGTTGGCAACCACAATATCAATCTTGGTTGGATCAACGACTTCCCGGATGTTTTCCATAAGCCGGTCCCGGAAAGGTCCCCAAACCGTGTCAACAAGGACGATCTTATCGTCGACAATCAAGTAAGAATTGTACGTTGACCCTCGATGGGTGGAGAGTTCATGGCCATGAAAAAGCCTTAGGCCCCAATCCACCACCCCTACCCAATAAACGCCCTTAGTTATTTCCGTTACCATTGAACAATCCTCCTCTGAGTTCTGAAAGATTCTCTTAAGATAACATAAAATTCATCCCAATTACCATAAAAGGGTATTTGATGTTTGGTGGCTTGTCATTCCGGGCTTGACCCGGAATCCAGTTTTTTTCTGGATTCCCGTTTTTGCGGAATGACATGCGTTTTTGTGATTAATGGTGCTGGGTATAAAAACTCAGAAGCTCGAATTTCTCATGGGGCTATTGACCCAGTGGTTTTGATAAATTTTTGCATCGCTCCGAAGTAATGGTTTGCGCCCAAAAACATCACGCTGTTATGGTCCGCTCTGGGGATGATGATCAGTTCTTTTTGGGCGGCACCCAGATAGGCCAATAGGTCCTTGGCTTCCTGCAGGGGCACAAGATTATCAAACTCTCCATGAATGATAAGGGATGGCAGAGAGATTTTATGGATCATGGTTAGTCGTTCGTTTTCAATTGGTTCCAGGGGGATTCCCCGGGAGGGAAGACCCAGATGCTTGATCAACCGAGTCACGCTGGCGAAGCCACTTTCAATGATCAATCCGCGTATTTGATCTGAATAGTGGTATCCGAGTTCAAGAGCGGAGATACTGCCCATGGACCTTCCCATGATCCATAAATCCCCTGGAAAACTCTTTTGGAAAAGCTCCTTTTTTACGGCTCCGAAGAGAAGATGAGCATCATTTACCAGGGCGGTAAACGTTGGCTGTCCGCCGCTGGCACCATACCCCCGATAATCGGCAACCGCGAGGTTGACCCCGATCTGATGATAAAGGGGGGCGATATCATCGTAATCACTGACCACTTCTCCATTGCCGTGAAAAAATAAAATCCAGGGGTTGATTTTATCCTGAAGATAAAATCGGCAGTGGACAGAGATGCCTTCGTCCACGCGGATAAAAAGGTCAAAGGTTCCTTTAGGACTTGGAGTAAAATCCCTCCGGGGATAAAAAAGAAATCCTAAGAGGGGGGATTGGTCAATTGCAGAATAATTATTCATTATTAGAGTTTCTTCTCAGAAATTTAGGTACTTTAGATCCCTTATACCATAGCAGATATAAATGAGAATGGCGAATAAGAGCGCAAAAAACATACATCCTTCTCCCGTCCGGGCTTCGTCTATCACTGTGAATTCATCAATTTATTGAAAAGCGAAGGGAAACAAAATTAGTGTTGCGTTGACGGGCCAGTCTTTTTGTTCTATATTGGGGCTACTTTAAAGGAAATACAGGTTGCTTGGCGGAGGGGAAAACTTTGCATTCTGGAGGTTGGATATGAAAGACGTTGTTGTAGTTTCGGCCTGTCGAACGGCCATTGGAGCGTTTGGAGGTAGTTTGAAAGATCTGAATGCGGCAGTGATAGCGAGTGGGGTCATGAAGGAAGCAATCAAGCGGGCGGGTATTAACCCCGGCATTATCGATGATGTCCGTTTCGGCTGCTGCATGGAGCCCGTGGATGCCTTGAACGTCACCCGGGTAGCCGCCCTCCTGGCGGGGATTCCGGACACAGTGACTGCGGTCACAGTAAATAGGGTCTGCATATCGGGGATGGAAGCGGTACTTTCGGGTATGGGCTTGATCCGGGGTGGGATGGCCGATGTTATTCTCGCCGGGGGCGTGGAACATATGTCTGGAGTATCCTATTCGGTTCCCAATGCCCGGTGGGGATGCCGCCTACAGGATCAGGTATTTGTGGACGATATCATTCATGGCCTCCATGCCGGGTCGCATCTTTTGCCTGGCCCGGAAAAAGGGCCGGTGAAGGAAGGCCTGCCCCTGGAATTATATAAGGGCAAACCATACATTATGGGTTTGACGGCAGAGTTTATAGCGCAGATGTTGAATATCAGTCGAGAGGAGATGGACGAGGTCGCTTTGCGGAGTCATAATAATGCCGAGCGGGCCACCAAAGAAGGGGACTTCCAGGAAGAGATCGTTCCGGTGGAGATTCCACAAAAAAAGGGGAAGCCGCCTATTTTTTATGATAAAGATGAACATTTTCGTCCGGGTTTAACCGGGCAGGATTTGGCCAAGTTGCCACCCGCTTTTGTTGCCAACATCGGCAAGGTGACAGCGGGGAATTCCTCAGGAATAAACGATGGGGCAAGTGCGGTGCTGATCACTTCCGCGGAAAAAGCGCAAGAGTTGGGGTTAAAACCGATAGCTCGTTTTAAAGCTTTTGGACGGGGTGGGTGCCATCCCTCGGTGATGGGGTTAAGTCCGGTGCCGGCAGTGAATGACCTGATGGCCAGGTCTGGTTTGAAACTTGCTGATTTTGAGTTGATTGAGGTGAATGAAGCGTTTGCAGCTCAATATATAGGGGTCGAACGGGAATTGGGATTAAATCGGCAAATAACCAATGTAAATGGTGGAGGGGTTGGCTTGGGGCATCCGGTCGGGTCTACAGGGTGCCGGATCATGGTGACTTTGATGTATGCGATGAAAAAAAGGGGCCAGACCCTGGGATTAGCCACGCTTTGCGGTGGTGGCGGCGTGTCGATGGCAGCCGCCTTGGAGATGCTTTAAAAAAAGTGTCAGTGTCAGTGCCAGTGCGAGTGGCGACCTTTTCACAGACACAAACCCTGACACTAATTTCCTATATTTAACAGGCGATGTCCAATTCAGAAATATCTTTCCATCAGCCGTTCCATCCATTCAGGAATGACAGGTTGATCAACCCGGTCGAAAGCGGAAACATAGGGTTTGATGTCCAGCACAGGGGTGCCGTTGATGGCATCGAGGCCCCTTACGATCAATACATTTTTTTTATCCCGATCAATTCCACAGCTGTAAGCCCGATGGGGTTAGGCCGATGCTTGGCTCGCTGGGCAAAGATTCCCAAGGCAGGCATGTCGGCACGGCCCTGCGGACGGCGGATGAGGTCAGTAGAAGGATTGAAGGTAGCTTGGTGCATGAAGAAAACGACGGTGATGTGAGAAAATTTCCCCAGACCCTGTAAACCCGGCTCAAACGGCTCATCCAGATGGATCTCCGAAACAACCCTCCCCCAATTTTCGTCGCTTTGTTCGGAAACCGGCGATTTAACAAATCCAATCGGTTTCATATCCATTTTTTCATCCCTTTAGCCACAGAGCACTAAGAGAGCAAAAAGAGCTTAAGGATTTAAGTAATTTCTCGGTAATCTCCGTGGCTCATATTATTTTTATAAACTCCAGGCTGCTTGGGCTCCTTCTTCCGTTGCCTCTATGATCCGCCTGGGTTGGCGGGCATCACCGATTATTATGCAGCGGATTCCCTTGGTCTGCAAGATATGCTGCCAATCATCACGAGGTTTCAAGCCAACGGCGATAACTACTTGGTCCACCGGAGACAAAGTTTGTTCTTCTCCACCGCTAAGGATGGTTACGGAGCTCTCGGCAATCCTTTTTACAACCGTGTTGAAAAGAAGTTTACAATTTTTATCCCGCAGACGGGTGTGCAGCATGTAGCCGTGGGAGGTGATCTTGAGAACGGGCGAGCGTTTCAATGTCTCCACCAGGGTGACCTGCGTACCCTTTTGACTTAGAAAATCCGCTGTCTCCATGCCGATCAGTCCCCCTCCGACCACGACGGCGTTTGCTTGGGGAACGACCTCTCCCGAGAGAATTTGCCAGGCATCGCATACCAGGGGGAGGCCAATCCCCTCAATCTCAGGTATGATTTTTTCTCCTCCCATGGCCAGGATTACGGCCTCCGGATTGCCCCCTTCGATCAGGCCGTCAGTTACCGCTTTGTTCGTATGAATGGTGACCCCCATTTTTTTAACCTGGAAAGTAAGCCAGTTGCCCCATTCTCCATAAGAAGTTTTAAAGGGTGGCTGGCAGGCAAAACGAAGCTGGCCGCCTGATTTCTCTTCCTTTTCGAAAAGGGTGACTTCATGCCCGAGCCTGGCCGCCTCGTAGGCTGCGGTCAATCCGGCGGGGCCCGCTCCCACGATCCAAACTTTTCGGAGCACTGCCGCCGGGCCTTGCGGGTAAACGGTTTCCTGGCCGGTTTCGGGATTGATAGCGCAGCGAATCTTTCCCTCTCCCAAAATCAACCGTTCTATGCACCCTTGATTGCAGGCAATACATTTGCGGATTTCTTGGGGTCGACCTTCTCGCATTTTGATTAAAAAATCAGGGTCAGCCAAGAATTGCCTTCCAAAGGCTACAAGGTCGGCCTCTCCGCGACTGATCACTTCATCGGCCAGGACCGGATCCGAAAATCGCCCTACGGCAATCACCGGTACATCCACAACCTCCTTTACCTTTTTTGCCCGCCAGGCATTGAACCCGGGTTCGTATTCCCCTGGAGCGCTGGTGATGCCACCCGGGCTCCCGTGGGTTCCGAGAGAAGCATGAATCAGGTCGGCGCCGGCTTTCACCAAATTCGGCAGGATCGACTGCATATCCTCAACGCTGTATCCCTCCTTGATGCACTCCTCAACAGAAAGACGAAGGGATACCGGGAAGTCTCTACCCACGCGCCTGCGAACCTCCTGCAAAACTTCTACCATAAAGCGACTGCGGTTGCTTAGATTGCCGCTATATTCGTCCTCGCGCTGGTTGCAGAGGATGGATAGGAACTGAGTTAGCAGGTACCCATGCGCGCCATGCACCTCCACGGCATCAAATCCTGCCTCCCGGGCCCGTAAGGCGGCGGCGCCAAAGGCGGCGATGATCTCTTGAATCTCATCCCGGGTGATTTCCCGCGGGGTGAGGCCAAAGACCAGGCTGCGGATCGGAGAGGGAGCAATGGCTTTTCCTTCTTTCAGAAGATAAAGACTCTCTCTTCCGGCATGGTGCAATTGCAGAGCGACTTTACAGCCTGCCGTCTGCGCTACGTCCGCAAGTTTTTTTAAACCAGGGATGAAGCGGTCGTCATAAGCGCCCAGTTCGCTATTTATGGCCACGCCGCTGGGGTGGACGGCGGAGATTTCGGTGATAATCAATCCTGGCCCTCCCCTGGCCCTGCGTTTTAAATAGGCCAGGTTGGCCTCGCTGACTGTACCATCGGCATTGCCCAGGTTGGTTCCCATGGGTGGCATCACAGCTCGATTCGAAAGCTCCATGGTTTTTATCTTGAGGGGTGAAAATAAGTTTGGTAAATGGTTCATATTTCTATATCCTCTGCATCTGTATTTACTATCCCATACACTTAATCTTCCTATTTAAAAGCTCCCTAAATATAGCATAAGAATACTTCCGCTTTCATCCCCCTCCCGTCCGGGCTTCGTCTATCACTGTGCCTTCAACAATTTCTTGACACCCCAATCAATCCTATCGTAGTATTTCACCCGTCCCCCAGCGAATCTAAATTAGGAGGGAACCATGCCTTTCAAATTTGGACCGAGAAGAGGAATCTATATTGACGTCATCAAAAAGATGAGAGGGAAGCGGCTCGCCGATGATGAAAAAAAGAATTTTGAGGCTTTTGACCTGATCTACCGTTCCTTATGCGCATTGCTTTACAATTATGTCCCAACCTCCGGCCATCCTGGCGGATCGATATCCTCCGGGCGCTTTGTCGCCGGCATCGTTTTTAATGCCATGGATTATGACGTGTCTCACCCTGACCGAGAAGACGCGGATATCCTCTCCTATGCCGCAGGCCACAAGGCTTTGGGCCTCTATGCCATGTGGGCCCTGCGCAACGAAGTGATGCGCATCGGCGCACCCAAACTTCTTCCTGACGAGGAACGGTACCAGTTTCGTCTGGAGGATCTTCTGGGCTTCCGGCGCAATCCCATTACCCAGACCCCGCTTTTCCTGCGATTCAACGCGAAACCCCTTGACGGCCACCCAACGCCGGCCACGCCGTTTATCCGCCTCTCAACTGGTGCTTCGGGTGTGGGTTTGGGGACCTCGATTGGGCTTGCCCTCGGCGCGATGGACTATTATGGCCAGGACGCCCCGCGCGTCCATATCGTAGAAGGAGAAGGAGGTATGACCCCGGGACGGGTCAGCGAGGCCATGGCTGCAGCCGGTACGGCCTCATTGAAAAACATCATTCTCCATGTTGACTGGAATCAAGCCTCAATCGACTCCAACCGCGTCTGTCGCGAGGGGGATGTACCCGGCGATTATGTCCAATGGAATCCGCTGGAATTCGCTTACCTGCATGATTGGAACGTTATTCTGGTGCCGGACGGCCTGGATATTGAACAGATCGTCACCGCCCAACGAGTGGCCAGGACCATCAAAAACAACCAGCCTACGACGATCGTTTATCGAACAAAAAAGGGGTGGCAGTATGGCATTGAGGGGCGAGCATCCCACGGTGCAGGGCATAGCCTCTGTGCGGATGGTTTCTACCAGGCCCTCCAACCGCTTCTCGAGAAGGTGGGGGGAGAGTTTCCCAGGTGTGCGGGTAGCAATCAACGTTGCCAGGGCGGCAAAGAGACGGTGACCCTTGAAGAGTGCTTCTGGGAGTCATTGATGACGATTCGCGCGGCCCTGGAGAGGAGCCGTCCGGTTGTGGATGCCTTGGCGCGAAAACTCTTGGAAGCCCGTCGCCGCCTCAATAGGCAAAGCCGTAAGCCGCGCCAGCAAGCTCCGACCATTGAAGCAATTTTCGATATGGCCAAGAGGGGCGAAGGTATCATTCCCGAAGAACTGATCCTATCACCCGGTAAAGCAACAACCCTGCGCGGGGAATTGGGTCGAGTGCTGCGGCATTATAATAAAGCCAGCCAGGGGGCAATCATTACGGCAGCGGCCGACCTGCTGGGATCAACGAGCGTAAACACCATCGCCCTAGGTTTTCCCGAAGGATACTACAACGCTGTTACCAACCGGGGGGCGCGGCTCCTATCAACCGGAGGCATTTGCGAGGACGCCATGGCGGGCATCCTTGCCGGCCTTTCTACCTATGGACGCCATGTGGGGGTCGTCTCGTCCTACGGAGCGTTCATCGCTCCGTTGGGTCATATCGCCGCCCGCCTGCATGCTATCGGCAATCAGGCACGGCAGGCCATTGCCAAAGAGCCCTATCGGCCTTTTTTCCTTATCTGCGCCCACGCCGGCGTCAAAACGGGGGAGGATGGACCAACCCACGCCGACCCTCAGGCCTTGCAGCTTCTCCAGGGAAATTTTCCCCTGGGCACGATGATCACCCTCACTCCCTGGGATCCTCAGGAGATTTGGACCCTGGTATCAGCTGCATTGAACAAACGTCCGGCGGTGATTGCGCCATTTGTCACCAGGCCGAATGAAAGGGTCGTCAACCGTGAGGCCTTAGGCCTCGCGACGGCCACCGAGGCTGCCTCTGGTGTCTACCTTCTCCGCCGGGCCGAGGCTAAGAGCGACGGGACTTTAGTGCTCCAGGGTAGCGAGGTTGCCTATGCGTTTGTGGAGCATACGCTGCCCATGCTGAAGGCCAAAGGGATGGATCTGAATGTCTATTACGTGGCCAGTGCGGAACTCTTCGACCTTTTACCGCCTGCAGAGCGGGAGCGGATATTTCCGGAAGCGTGTGCCCAAGAGGCGATGGGGATCACCGGCTTTACTCTACCCACGATGGATCGCTGGATCCGTTCGGCCTGGGGCCGGCAGATGACCCTCCACCCTTTCCAGCAGGGCCATTATCTCGGCAGCGGACAGGCCGACAAGGTTCTGACGGAGGCGGGTCTGGACGGGGAGAGCCAGTTCAAAACGATTATCCATTACGTGGAGGTAAAGCGATAGCACTTAATTGCAAAAATTCGCATTGTATTTTTCGTGATAATTTCGCCCTGCTCTGCCTCCCGGGACTGGGGAAAGCTGCCAATATTACGCTAATTTTTGCGACAATGCATTAGAGGAATTCTGCGAATTTGGCCAGCCCTTCTTTAATTAGGGGCACATCGATCCCCGAATAGGCGAACCTCACGTACTCTTCCGTCTCGCCGGGCAGCGGACGCCCGAAATGCCGCCGCGTACAGAAACTCACGCCGGTCTCGTGCAGGCAGAGCTTGCGAAATTCTTCCACATCCCCGACCCCTTTGCGCCGCATCGCCCCCGTAACGTTGGGGAAAACGTAGAAGGTCGCTTTTGGCTTGAAGCACTTAATGCCCGGGATGGCATTCAGCAGGTCGACCAGCACATCGCGCCGCTCTCGGAGGGTAGCGATGATAAAATTCGGCCCTTCATTGTCGCCCTGGAGGCCGGCCAGAGCCCCATACTGAACAAAGTGGTTGGCGCAAGATTCATCATTCACGTTAATTTTAGAAATGTGGTCGATAAACCTGGCCGGACCGATGGCCGCTCCCAATCGCCACCCGGTCATGGCAAATTTCTTGCTGAACGTGTAAAGGATGACCGTCCGTTCGGCCATGTCGGGCAGGCTGGCGATGCTCATCGGTTCACCGCTGTAACGAATGTCGAAGTACGCCTCATCCGATAGGACGGAGAGATCGTTCTTCACAACGAGTCGGGCCAGTTCCTCCATTTCTCCTTTTGGCGAAGAGGCTCCGGTGGGATTCTGGTAATTGTTGTAAATGAGGATTTTGCCCCCCGCCCGGATGCCGTTGCGGATCGCCTCCATGTCGAGCATAAAACCATCCTTGCCTTCCTTGTAACCGTAAGGAATACCCACGCCGCCGTGGAATTCGATCTGTGATTCATAGATCGGGTAGCCCGGGTTCGGGTAGAGCACTTTGTCGCCTGGGTTCATCGCCACCATAATGAATTTTCCGATGGTCGGTTTGCCGCCGGGCTGGATGGATACATTGTCGGACGTGAGATTCAGCCCGCGGGTTACACCCACATCTTTGGCCAGGGCTTCGCGCAGCTCGGGGATTCCGGCGGTGGGGGCATAACCCGTCTTTCCTTTCTTCATGGCCTCGATGGCGGCGGCCATCACATTCGGGGGCGTGATGATGTTCATATCGCCGAGGTGAAAGGGATAAATTTTCTTGCCCTGTCGGGCCAGCTGGCTGGCCTCCAGTGAAACCGCAAAAGCGGTCTCCGTTCCAATCCGGCTCATCCGTTCAGCAGTGGGAATGGTCATGGAAAAATCTCCTTCCTGGTTAAAACAAAACATAGAAGAGATGGTAGCAATTATGAATCAACGGTGTAATTCTAAAGGAAAATCCCGAAAGAAACAATAAAAGATTTCACTGCGCATAAACACCCCGCCAGCTTCCGGCCGGGAGTATTATTCCAAGCCGAAATATTCTAAAAACTTGACGACGGGTCGTATTCCTTGTATAAAATATTCAGAAATAATGATTTTCTTCTATGGGGCCAAGTGACCAATCAATCAGAACCAACGAGGTAGGTTAAAAGATGGCCATAATCGAAACGATCCTGGTCCACTCTCAGCTCTGCACTGGTTGCCGGGCCTGTGAACTTGCCTGTGGGTTTCGATGGACAAAACAAATGAATCCGTCCCAGGCCTCGATCGTCGTGCGCAGGGATGATCATACCGGTCAGATAGAAGTGAAAATCCACGCCAGTTGTGACGTTTGCCAGGAAAGGGAGATACCCATGTGCATACAAGTATGCAACCCGCGGGCCTTAAGCTTGGGGCGGAAGCTGGTGCAAACCCTGACCCAAGCGGATAAAAGCTCTGGCGAGGAATCTTAAAAATGAAAGACCAATATCATTATGGATGGGCGGGAAAACTTCTAAGGGTCAACTTGAGTGAACGGACGTGCAAAATAGAAGCAATCGATCCGTACCTTCCTTTCATAGGTGGAAGAGGAATTTCGGATTGGATCGTCTTCAATTTCAATGAGCAAAGTTCTGACGTTAAAGCTCTGGATCCGCCAAGTGTGATCGCCATCGGAACCGGTCCGTTAGCCGGAACCCTTGTACCCGGCGGCTGCCGGACGAATATCTCGTCGAAGAGTGTGGTCACGGGAGGCATCTCCACATCCAATGTCGGCGGGCACCTGGCGGCAGAGATGAAATTCGCCGGCTTTGACCAGATCGTCATTCAGGGGAAGGCTGCGGAACCTGTTTACCTCCTGATCCAGAATGGCCGCGCGGAAATAAGGGATGGGCGGGACTTGTGGGGCCAGACAACCTGGAAGACCGAGGAAATTATCAGGGGCGAATTACACGACGACGGGATCCGGGTGGCCTGTATCGGTCCTGCCGGTGAGCACCTTTGCGCCGAAGCTTGCGTGATCGTTGATCGGGGCCGGGCGGCCGGATGGGGCGGCTGTGGGGCTGTCTTTGGCTCCAAAAACCTTAAGGCCATCGCGGTTCGGGGGAACATGCCCGTCAGGATCGCCGATCCCGATGGATTCTGGGCATATAATTTAGAATTGCTCAACCGCGTCAACCGTTCCCGGGCCAGCGGAATCCTTACGCGTTATGGTACGCATGGGGCATATGGCGTGGGCGGCCCGGACGGCAGGACACCCCAGGGGGTGCGCAACCACCGCGACGAGTACTGGCCGGCCGACAAAGGGATGTACCTGCGGGAGGTCGTCTTCCGGGAAAAGTGGGAAACAGGCCGGGCAGCCTGTTTTGCATGTCCCTCTGCCTGCACGCACCTCTACCACCTTCCGGGCGGAAAATATGGACCCCTCACCCTTGAGGGAGTGCACACGAATACGGTGCGCGCCCTCGGCTCCAACCTGGACATAACGGATGCCGAAGCTGTGCTCAGAGGACAGGCACTCATCAACCAAATGGGGCTGAACACGGATGGGGTGGGATCGGTCATGGGATGGGCTTTTGAGGCCTATGAACGTGGGCTGCTGACAAAGGAAGACACGGGTGGTCTGGAGCTAACTTGGGGCAACGGGGAAGCGATGGTCAAGCTGCTGGAGCAGATTGCTTACCGGCGCGGCATCGGAGATCTGCTGGCTAAGGGAGTCAAAGAGGCGGCGAGAACCCTGGGCCAAGGCAGCGAGGAATTCGCCATGCACGTCAAGGGTCAGGAAATGAACGAACAATCTGTCCGATCGCATAAGGGGTGGGCACTGGGAATTTTTACCTCGACCCGCGGATCCGGTCACCTGAATGGCGCCAGCTTGATCGAGCGCCTGGGAATGGATAAGGAGAAAGCCAAGTCTTTATTCGGAAGCGAGGCGGTGAGCCGGCCGGAAGCCTACGAGGGAAAAGGGGTGGTCACCGCTTGGTTTGAGAATTTCAAGGCTGTGGTGGATTCGATGGGCGTATGTTATTACTGCACAACCTGGATTGATATGGATCTGCTGGGTCTGGATGAGATGGCGAATTTATTCCAATTGGTTACCGGCCAAAAAACCAGCGCGCAAGAGCTTTTCTGGGTTGGCGAACGGATCTACAATATTGAAAAGGCCTTCAATACCCTGCATGCAGGTTTTACCAGAAAGGACGATCTTCCCCCTAAACGATTCATGGAAATGCCCATATCAGGCGGGCCCTATGCGGGGGCAAGACTCGAACCGGAAGGCTATAACCGTATGCTGGATGACTATTACCGTACCCATGGCTGGGACCCGGTTACAAGCTGGCAGACCTCCGGATGCCTCGATAGACTGGGGTTGGACGAGGTGAAGAGACAGTTGGCCCAGGCGAAGCGGTTGAAAGAATAAAATTTGAACGTAAAGGCAGTAAAAATTTTTCAACAGGAGTGAATATAAGTGCAAAAACTGAAGACAAATTTCGCAGGGGTAATAATGCGCAATCCTCTGATTTTAGCTTCGGCCACAACCGGTTGGGATGGGGAACGGTGCCACCAAGCCTGGCTGAATGAAGTAGGGGCCGTTGTGCCAAAGAGTTTTGCTCCTCCCGACAAGTTTGCCCAGCATCCCCGTTGCGGCCGGATGAAAATTATCCGCCACGGTAAGAACCGGATTGGTATGGTCAATATCGAGTTATATACCACCATGACCCTCGAGGACTGGTTAAAAACGGACCTGGAAAAGGCTTACCAGGGAGGGAACTGCATCATTGCCTCCATTGTGGCCCACCCCAACCCGGAAGATACCGGTATTAACGCCCGTAAAGTTCAAGATTCCGGCAGGGTGGCCATGTTCGAGATCAATGTTTCCTGCCCCATGCCCGCGGACCAGTCCCGCGTGGGATTCCAGATGGGCAATGATCCGGAGACCTGCTATCGCCAGGTAAAAGCCGTAAAAGGAGGTGTATCGCTTCCGGTCGGGATTAAGTTGACTCCTACCACCCACAACATGGTGCCCATGGCCCAGGCGGCCGAATCAGCGGGAGCTGACTTTCTGACCATTGGCAACTCTATACGCTCCTTTGCCGGAGTGGATATTGCCACCGGCCTGCCGAAGCTACCGGCTTATGGCGGGTACAGTGGCCCAGCCATCAAGCCGATAACCCAGAGGCACGTTGCGGAAGTTGCCAAGGCGGTGAAAGTACCTATATCGGCTTGCGGTGGTGTCACTACCTGGGAGGATGTAATCGAATACATCATGCTCGGAGCCACGACGGTCCAAATCTGTACGAGCATCATGTGGCAAGGATACGGCCATTTTAAGACCATTCTTAAAGGACTGGAAGAATACCTGGAGCGGGAAAAGCTTGAATCCCTCGATGCCATTCGCGGGAAAACCCTTCCCTACATTACTACCATCGAGGAGGCCTCCCAGCGGCCCGCGCTGGTCTCACAGGTTGCCCCGGAGCGCTGCACCAATCTTAGAAAGGGTGGCTGCGAAGTTTGCGGAAAAGTCTGCTTTTATGGGGCGATCGAATTCTCTCCCCGGCTCAGGCTGAAACCGGAACATTGTGATGGGTGCAACCTCTGTGTGGAGATTTGCCCGGTGGGTGCGCTCCGCCTTGCCGCGCCTGAAAGATAGCACCGGGGAAAACAAGAAAGGTAAAATGGAATTAAAGAATTGGCTGACCGAGTGGATTGATCGGGAGCGAGATCAAATCGTTGATTTTTTGAGAGATCTTATAAAATTCCCGAGCGTAACCGGTGAGGAAGGAGAAATTCAGCAATTTATTTCCCAAAAACTCGAGAAGATGGGGCTTATCGTAGATCTTTGGGAGCCGGACTTGGAAGCGTTGAAGAGTCATTCCGCTTACATAGAGGTTAATCGTGATTATCAGGGACGGCCGAATGCTGTTGGAATTCTCCGGGGAAGTGGGGGAGGGAGGTCTCTGCTTTTCAACGGCCATGTCGACGTGATCCCTGCAGGTGCGCCAGAAAGCTGGAAACATGGGCCATGGTCAGGGGATGTAGACGACGGCCGGGTTTATGGCCGCGGGGCCTCGGATATGAAAGCCGGACTGGCGGCCATGACCATGGCTGTGCAGTCGATCCTGGAAACAGGGATAAAACTGAAGGGGAATGTCACCCTCGAATACACGGTGGACGAGGAATTAAGCGGCAACGGCACGCTGGCCTGTGTGATGAAAGGATACCGGGCTGACGGGGGAATCTGCTGCGAAACGAGCAGTATGCGGGTACAGCCCGGGTCGATCGGACGCATCTGGTTTGAGATCAAAGTCAAAGGCAAGGCCGCGGGGATCCAGCGCCGCTGGGAAGGCGTGAACGCCATTGACCAAGGTTACAAAGTTACCCAAGCCGTTTCCGATTTCGAGCGAATGCGCGTCGGGCGCCTAAGCCATCCCCTTTACCCCGAAATTCGCGGCGCTATCCCTTGCATGGTCGGCGTCTTTGAGAGCGGTTCCTATCACAGCGCCTTTCCGGATACCTGCCTTTTGAAAGGAAGCATGGCTACTGTTCCAGGGGAGGACTCGGCAGCGGTCAAAGCGGAGTTCGTTCATTTTATCCATGAAAAGGTTGCCGATGATCCTTGGCTGAAAGAGCATCCTCCAGAGGTTGTTTTCCGAGGCTACTTCGCCGAGCCCTCGGAGATCCCGGTTAAAAGTCCCATCGTCCAAACCCTCTGTAAGAATTTCCGGGAGATGACCAGAAAGGAGCCTATCATCAGCGGGCGCGAGGGGGCTGCGGATATTCGTTTTATGAATCGTTACGGGTACACCCCCACCGTGATCTTCGGCCCCGGCATGACTGAACAGATGCATGCCAATAATGAATGGGTGGCCATCGAAGATCTTATCCAGGCAACTAAAATTCTGGCTGTAACCATACTTGATTGGTGTGAATATAGCTCGTAGCTCTTTATTTTGTAAGCTTTCTCTATCTGCTATGGGCTTTGAGGGATGGGTGAATGATTGACCTCAGAATTAACGGAGAAAAACTGGAAGGGGCTATCCGCCGGGTGCGGGAACGGAAGATTCTGATTCCCACCTTTAAAGAACAAATCCAGCCGGAGTTGATCCCGGAAAAGATTAAAAGCAGGCTCAAGGATGTCGGTCTCTGGGAGGTAAACCCCCTGAACCTTTTCCGTATTAACTGGAAGAACGACCCTGTTCCGGCGGGAGGTCAATTCGGAAAAGTGAATTACTTAGAATTTCCGCAGGCCCTTACCGGCGTGGATGCCCGGATCATTGGCTTGGTGGGCAAATGGTTCCCTACCGGATCCCACAAAGTTGGAGCCACTTTCGGCTGCCTGGTACCCAGGCTGGTGACCGGGCAGTTTGACCCGACTTCCCAAAAAGCTGCCTGGCCGTCCACAGGAAACTTCTGTCGTGGCGGTGCTTATAACTCTACCCTTCTGGGCTGCGAGTCAATCGCCATACTGCCGGAAGGAATGAGCCGGGAGCGCTTTGAATGGCTGGCTACCGTGGCCGGGGAAGTGATGGCCACCCCTGGTTGTGAAAGCAACGTCAAGGAGATTTTCGATAAGTGTTGGGAGTTGCGCCGAACGCGGGGCAACGTGGTAATTTTCAACCAATTTGATGAGTACGGCAACCACCTCTGGCATTATCAGGTAACGGGTCGGGCCATAGAAGAAGTACTTAAGGCGGAGAAGGGGGAGAATGACCGTTTAGCAGGGTTTGTTTCGCAGACCGGTTCGGCCGGGACGCTGGGCGCTGGGGATTATCTGAAAGAGCGTTTTCCCGGAAGCAGGATCGTGGCCAGCGAGGCGCTCCAATGCCCTACGCTGCTCTTGAATGGTTACGGCGACCACCGGATTGAGGGCATCGGGGACAAACATGTCCCGTGGATTCATAATGTACGGAACACAGATGTGGTTGCGGCTGTCGATGATGGAGCTTGCTTGAACCTCGTTCGGCTGTTCAACGAGCCGGAAGGAAAGAGCTACCTCCTCCAGCAAGGCTTATCCGAGAGCTTCCTCCGGAATCTGAATCTGCTCGGAATCTCGGGAATTGGGAATCTTCTTACGGTGATCAAGTTCGCCAAATACATGGAATTAAAGAAGCGAGACATGGTCGTCACCGTTCTGACGGATTCCATGGAGCTTTACGGCACGCGCCTGAAGGAAATGCGCCGAACGCGCGGCCCTTACACCCGGCAGGATGCGGCGGCCGATTATCACCGTTATCTGATGGGTGAATCAACGGACCATATGCTTGAACTCCGCCATCCGGACCGGAAGCGGATCCATAACCTGAAATATTTCACTTGGATCGAGCAACAGATGAAGTCTCTTGCGGAATTGAATGCCCAATGGGAAGACTACCCGGATTTCTGGGACCGGATCCATCAACAAGCCGATGAAATCGATCAACTCATCGTGGCTTTCAATGAGCAAACTGGCGTATTGAAGGAATTATAAAAACTGGAACGATGGAATAATGATGAACCCGTAAAAAGTCATCAAGATGGATGGCCAAGTAGGGGAAGGGTGACCGTGCCCCTACATCAGATGCAAGGCCCTGCACCGCCTGGTATATAGAGCAAGGCACGCAAATCCTGTAGGGGCACGAAGCATCGTGCCCCTACTAAACCGCCGCAATGACGAAAACGGGACTTTTTACGAAGCCATCAACATTCCATTATTCCATCAAAAGGAGGAAGAGATGAAACGTATTGCTACCCTTAGTTTGATTTTGGTGATGTCTTTGGCGCTGACGGTTACTGGGACTGCCCTGGCAGCCCCGAAGTGGACTGCCAAATTCGGCCACGATCAGCCGGAGAAGAGCCCTCACCATGATGGAGCCCTGTACTTCAAGAAGCTGGTAGAAGAAGGGAGCAAAGGTGAGATTGAAGTGAAGCTTTATCCCAGCCAGCTCCTGGGCACGGGCCTGCAGATGTCGGAAATGGTTCAAGCCGGGGCTTTGGAAATTTTGGCCATTCCCACCTCTAACATGCAGGTTCTTCATCCCGCCCTGCAGGTCCTCGATTTGCCCTTCTTATTTCCCAACCAAAAGATCCTCGACCAGGTGCTGGATGGCGAGGTTAGTGATGCCATTTATAAACCTCTTCTAAGCAAGAACGTTGTAGGGCTTAGTTGGTTTTACAGCGGGTTCAAACAGTTCACGGGCAGCTTTCCCATTCGCAAGCCCGAAGATTTTAAAGGACACAAGATCCGCGTCATGCCTGCTCCCGTCATCCGCGAACAATTCAAGGCCCTGGGAGCTTCTCCGGTTCCGATCGATTTCCATGAGCTTTACAACGCCCTGCAACAAGGGGTCGTGGACGGGCAAGAAAATCCCCTAACCACCATCGTGACCATGAAATTTTTCGAAGTCCAAAAATATATGACCTTGAGCAATCACGCTTTGATCGCCTATGTTTTTGTGACCAGCAAAACCTTCTATAACTATCTGCCGGCGAAGTATCAAAAGCTGTTGCGGGATGCAGCCAGGAAGGCGGGGCCTTATCAGCGCAATCTTGTCCGGGAGAGAGAAAAGGGCTTCCTGGAAACGATTAAAAAGGGCGGCGTGACGGTCATTGAACTCAAGCCCGAAGAACAACAGGCGTTTCAAAAAGCCGTGGAGCCGGTGTATGACTGGTTTAACAAGAACATTGCCGATGGGAAGCGCTATTTCGATATGATCAAGGCGGTCGAAAAAAAGAAATAGAGTCCCGGCAGCTATAAGCATCCGAGTTTTTAAGTAAGAATTCCGAGGGGTTTATGCGTTTTCTCCGCTGGCTGGATAATTTTTCCCGCATTCTGGAAAGAAACTTTCTGGCTGGGACCATTATTTTTTCCAGTTTGCTTCTCTTTGTCAACGTGGTCATGCGCTACATCTTTCTTCTCCCGATTTATTGGGCAGAGGAACTTTCCCGCTACCTGATGGTTTGGATGATCTTTATCGGGGCCAGTCAGGTGACCTTGCAGGGAGGGCATATCGCGGTAGACATTGTCCCCCGCCTTCTTTCCAAGCGGGCCAATTTGACTTTGGCTTTGGTCATCAACCTTATTTGTATTCTTTTTTCCATCGTGTTGGCCTACTTCAGCTATAAGCAGATGATGCGGGTGAAGGGCGCCCACCAGATTTCCCCGGCTATGGAGTTACCCATGTGGATTGCCTATCTCGCCATCCCCTTGGGAGCGGTGCTGATGCTGATTCGCTATATTCAGCAGGTGATCCTGCGCCTCCGGGGCAAGACCATTTGAGATGCAGGAGGCCCGGGATTGAAGATCGCTCGCCCTCCTGAGGCCCCCAGAGTCTGGGGCTCAGCCCCTTATTGGTCGTTGAGGAGAATATGACCGCGCTTGTTTTCGTCCTGCTGGCTGTCTTCCTTGCAGCGAGCATGCCTATCTTCATGTCCTTGGCCATGGTGGCCTTCATCATTTTTTTCTTTTACAGCTCCATTCCCCTGGAGATCCTGGCTCAGCGCATGTTCGCCGGAGTGGAGGGGTTCGCCCTTATGGCTATCCCCTTCTTCATCCTGGCCGCCAACATCATGGGTAAGGGGGGTGTGACTTCCCGCCTAGTCCGCTTTGTCAACACGCTGGTAGGCCACTTCCCCGGTGGCCTGGGAATCTGTACGGTTATGACCTGCCTCCTTTTCGGGGCGATTACAGGTTCCAGCGCTTCCACCGTCGTGGCCGTGGGAGGCATTCTTTATCCGGCCCTAATCAAATCAGGGTATGACCCTCGCTTCTCCCTGGGTGTTGTCACCTGCTCGGCCCTCTTGGGGATGATCATCCCCCCCAGCAATGCCATGATCATTTACGGGTCGGTCTCCAAGGTCTCGGTGGGCGCGCTCTTCATGGCGGGGTTCGGAGCAGGGCTCGTCTTCGCCCTCAATTATGCCATTTATTGTTACGCCTACGCCAAGAAGAGGAAAATGGCTCTCCAACCTCGGGCCACTTTGAGGGAAGTGATGCAAGCTGGCAAGGAAGCCCTCTGGGGGTTAGGGATTCCGGTCATCATCTTGGGAGGAATCTACTCCGGCGTCTTCACCCCCACAGAGTCAGCAGCCATTGCGGTAGCCTATGCCATGTTTATTACGCTTTTCGTCTATAAAGAACTCTCCTTCAGGGACATTTGGCAGATTAGCCTGGACTCCTCCATGGCTACTGCTCGGATCCTGATCATGGTCGCTGCGGCTACTCTTTTTTCCTGGCTGCTTACCGTCCAAGGCGTCACCCAGAGCCTCGTTGAGCCGGTCATTGCCATGAAACCCCCCTACTGGGCGGTACTGGCCTTTGCCAACGTGAGCATGCTGGTGGCTGGAATGTTTGTAGATGTTTTCTCTAACATCCTGATTCTTTCCCCGCTCCTCCTGCGTTTGGCCGATCCCGTCGGGATCAGCGAACTCCATTTCGGAATTGTGGCCACAGTCAATTCCGATATGGGAAACATAACCCCACCCTTTGGTCTGAACCTCTTTGTGGCCAGTGGAGCTTTTCGCAAGAGCTACATGGAAGTGGTTCGGGCGGTGGTGCCCTGGATCCTGATTGCCATCACCAGCTTGATGATTATCACCTACATTCCAGAAATTTCCCTCTGGCTGCCGAAACAGCTATACCCGGGAATCAAGTAAGCCGGCATTGATTGATAAAAGCAGATCTTGACGAATCGATCGGATAAGTGAGAGACTTCAGTACAAAAAATGGGATCGTGGATATATTTAAAATTCGAAAGGAAAGGAGGAGATTGGAATGATGTCGACCTATCAATTTAAAACTCCATCTGTAATCGTGAACGGACCCGGGGCTGCCAAAGAAGTGGGATCTTTTGCCAAAGGGCTGGGGAAGAAGGCTTTGATCGTCACGGACACTGCCCTGGAGAAAATCGGTCTTCTCAATGATATCAAAAACTCGCTGGAAGTGGCGGGGATTTCTTTTGCCATTTACGACAAGGTAGTTACCGAGCCAACGATGGATTTTGCGGAAGAGGGGCTGAAGATTTTCAAGGAAGTCCAGGCAGAAATTTTGATTGCCGTGGGAGGGGGCAGCCCTATAGATGCGGCCAAAGGCATTGCGGCCCTGGCCACAAACCCGGGAAAGATGAGTGACTTTGCCGGAGCAAATAAAATTCCTCGGCCGGGGGCCCCCCTGATTGCGATCCCGACTACGGCCGGGACGGGCAGCGAAGTAACCCAATTTACCATCATCACCGACACCACCCGGGATGTAAAAATGCTCATTGCCAGCCCCAATATCATGCCGAAGGTGGCATTGGTTGATCCTTTGATGACCCTGCAGATGCCCCAAGGAATTACAGCGGCCACCGGTCTTGATGCCCTCACCCACTCTATTGAGGCTTTTGTTTCGGTGAAGGCTCAACCAATAACCGATACCCTCGCCTTGCAAGCGATCCGGATCATCGCTGGAAATATTCGGCAGGCCTGGTCCAATGGGGATAATATCGAAGCCCGGACGAGCATGATGATCGGCGCTCTGCAAGCTGGGATGGCCTTTTCCAATTCCTCCGTTGCTTTGGTGCACGGGATGGCCCGTCCTATCGGGGCCTATTTCCATGTTTCTCACGGAGTCTCGAATGCCGCCCTCCTTCCCACGGTTATCGAATTCAGCATTCCAGGAAACCCGGAACGTTATGCCGCAATTGCCGAGGCCATGGGTGAAATCACGGAGGGCCTTTCTGTTCTCGATGCGGCTTATTTCGCGGCCGATGCAGTAGAGAGATTGAATGTAGACTTGAAAGTTCCTACCCTGAGGGAACTGGGAGTGGAGGAGAAAAAGTTCAACTCGGTGGTGGAGCAGATGGCCGCGGATGCGATCGCCAGCGGAAGCCCGGGGAACAACCCGAGAAAAGCAACCAAAGAAGAAATTGTAGAGTTATACCGCAAGGCGTTTTCCAAGGAATAAAAGGCGTTTTAACAACGTCAAAACCATGCTCGGCAAGAAAGACGGCATTCCTTCCTTCACCGGTGGCAATATCTAGAGCCTTCCCTTGGGGAAGGAGGTGGATGTGCCTTTTTAAAAAAGAGTTGGCCTTTATTCCCAAGGCATATCTTTTCATGGTGTTTTCACTCCTGTATGCACCACAGCGATACCGTTGGTAAGCCTGTGGTAATCCACATGGGAAAAACCAATTTTTTCCAGGATGGCGGATAATTGGTCCGGGGATGGAAAGAGGCGGATGGACTCGGGAAGGTAGGTGTAGGCCTTCCTGGAGCCGGCAATGATTTTTCCAACCAAAGGCATGACTTGGAAAGAATATAGATCGTAAAACCGCCCGAACCAGGTTGAAGTAGGCCTGGAAAATTCCAAGCATACCAGTTTTCCGCCGGGCTGCAAAATCCGGTGCATTTCCTCGAGGCCTTTTTCCATACAAGTAAGATTCCGAATGCCGAAGCCAACGATAGCTGCGTCGAATATTCCGCCGGGAAAAGAAATCTGCGCGGCATCTCCCTGGACAAAAAGAATCTTTTTCTCCAGAGATGCTTTGATTATTTTAGGTTTCCCAGCCTCCATCATCGCCCGGTTGTTATCGTACAGGATAACCTGCCCCGCCGGGCCAACGGCTTTGGCAGCCAAAATAGAGAGGTCAGCGGTCCCGCCGCATACGTCGATGACTCGATTTCCGGTTTTTAATGCTAATTCCCCGACAGCTTTTCTTTTCCAGTAATGATGAAGGCCGAAACTCAGAAGGGAGTTCATCAAGTCATACTTGCCGGCAATGGAATTAAAGTGCTGCAGGACGAGGTTGACTTTTTTTTCTAAGGGGGCGCCGTGGCATTTAAAATCGGTCATTTCAACCTGCATTGGGCAGGATGGAAATCTTTATCTTTAGGATAAAGGAATTTATTTCTTTTTTCAATCAGAGAAAGGAAAAGCGATCAGCAGGTTGTCGTTCCCGAAATCCTGCCTACAGCTTCTTCCATATGCTGCTGGAAGGTCAAGCGGGCCTGCTTTTCTTGTTCGCGGGTAGGAGGAACGGGAGCCCGGGCAAATTGATTTAAAGGGAGGCTATGGAAATTTAAACATCCTTTTCCTACCCATTTATTTATGGTATAAAGAATAGGGGTTTTTCAGCCAGGATGGTCATTAATTATGGCGGACTAAAAAGAAAAAAATGATCCGTCGTTATCTGCGCAAATCTGCGTCCTATTAAATTTAATTTTACGGGGGTATTTCATTTCAGTTTACCAAGGAGGCGGGAATAATGGGCAAAGATGAAATATTTTTCAGGAAAATTTTTATTTTGGCAGCGGTACTTTTGCCTATGTTTATAACCGCATGCGCGGAAATACGTTTGAACACGCTTCCTACACCTCCACCGACTGCCAAGCTGCGCGTCTTCATCCAGCCAATCTCTTCACTCGACGTCCAAATGAAAACTTCCCACCCTTCCCACCAGGAATTTGTGGAACGACAGTTTAGGTTTATGCAAAGATTTTTAGAACGGAGGGGAATGTATGAAGTAGTTCCAGAGGAAGAGGTCAAAGCTGTATTGGGAAAACATTGGTATTCTGAAAAGGATTTGGCGGCAAGATGGGCAAGAAGGGATTGGCAATTGGCCAGGCAGGTTGGTAAGGCGGTACATGCCGAATATGCGATGATCGTAGAGCGATTCGGTAAGGAAAGAATTTTTTACTTAGATATGATGTTGATCAATATCGAGACGGGAAAAAAGTTTAAGATTTCTGTTCAAATGCCAGTAGGAGATGCAGAAAAAATTAGAGAAATTATAAGAGTTTCCTACCGGGCAATATTTAATGACGCCAAGAATGACATGATAACCACGGCCATTCGTAAAGGCCGGCGGATGGCTGGACTGCCAACACCCAAGACTCCTGCAATAGATATAACGACCGCACCAATTCCTTCAGCCCCACAAAAGGTCAGGGAATTGGATTTAGAAAAAGAGCTAGGCGGCGAAACCATGGCCGAGGGTCGGACGCGACTGGCCATTTATGATTTCGAAGCACCCGAACCTTTTAAAACCGTAGCCCTGATTCTTTCGGAGGCGTTGCGGGAGGAACTTTTTCGATTGGGAAATTTTACTCTTGTCAATCGAGAAAATATTGTCCAGGTGATGAATGAGATGGGACTGCAGCAATCCGGACTGGTGGATGAAAAGCATGCTGTGCAGGCAGGAAAGGGAATGGCGGCCCGCCAGATCATCATGGGGAATTTCGGAGTGCTGGGTAGCACTTCTGTCCTTCAGGCCAAACGCATCGACGTAGAAACCCAGGGTACCCTGGCCCTTGCCTCCCTCAAGTGCCAGCAGGGAAAGGAAGAAGAGATATTGGACCGGCTGCCGGAGCTTGTCCGAAAACTAGTGGAAAAATAATCCTTACAATCCCCGCAGGAATTCCGGGCGCAGGCGGGAAGCATCTTCGGAGCTTACCACTTGGTGAATTAAATTCACGACAGCTTCCTTATCTCTAGGCAGGCGGGCTTTGATGGGCAGATAATTGGAAGCGTGGTTGGAAGTAAAATAGCACTGGCTAAGGTGGGAATGAGCGACAATCACGCCTAATTCCTCAAGCACCTGGAAAGGTGTTGGAAGCTGAAAACGCCCTGCTTCCATATCCGCGTAAAGGGGCGTTCCGGGCACAACCATCAAAGTCAAGGCACTGGCAAAATCCGGGTCAATGTCCGAAAGAATTTTTGCCGTGGCCAGAGCATGTTGATGCCCGTGTTCTATCCCGCCCAAACCCAAAAGAACGGTGACCGAAAGAGTAATTCCCGCCTCTTGCACCCTTCTTCCAGCCTCGACCATCTGCTCGTAAGAGGCTCCCTTGCGTATTTTTTCCAGTAAGGCGGGATTCCCAGTTTCTACTCCGAGATAAATAATTCCCAACTTACGGTTTTTCAGAACCTTGAGTTCGTCCACGCTCTTGCGCAGAATGCTCTTGGCATTCCCGTAAATACCTACTCGGCGCAGGCCGCGGATTTTTTCCTGCAGGTACTCCAAGATGGCCAGGAGTTTAGGCTGAGGAATGATCAAGGCGTCGCCATCGGCTAAAAAAACTTTCCGAAATGGGCCGTAAGGGGCGACTTCATCGATTTCCGATTTAATGGTATCCAGGTCTTTGATGCGGAACCTGCGCCCTTTGTAAGTAGGACAGAAGGTACACCGGTTATGCGAGCAACCCAGGGTAACCTGCAGAATAAAACTTTCCGCCTCGCTCGGAGGACGGATGACAATTCCTTCGTATTCCATATCTTTTAAAACCTCGGAAAAATGGAAAGTTACAGAGATGGAATATTGGGTGCGCAAAGATCACCTTATTCCATAATTCTATTATTCCAAAATTCCTGGGTTATTGCAACCTTTCCCCAGGAGGGCAGAAGGATTACCTTCTTCACGCCAGAAGAGATCCAGGGATCTTTCCAGAGTTTCATAGATTGATATTCGATTCACCTCTTTTTATTGGAAAGAAACGGGTTTTAGGTATAATAATAAAATTGGTTTTTTAAAAGCCAAAATGACCAATTAGATGAAAACCAGAGAATAGGCAATGGAGGTTTAATCGTGAGGAAAGCAAAAAGTCGGGTGACGTTAGTTAAAACTGAGAATCGCCAGCAAGGGGTAAGAGACTCGATAAGAGCATTGGCAATCAATCCGGTGAAAGGAAAGAATGTCCTCATCAAGCCCAATTTCAATACTGCTGACCCGGTCCCGGGGTCCACGCACAATGATACTCTTGCGGCCTTAGCGGAAGAATTGTGGAAAATGGGGGCTAAATCGATCAGTCTGGGGGAGCGAAGCTACCCGCTCACTCATGAAGTCATGGAGCAAAAGGGAATTTTACCAATTTTAGAGGAATTGGATGTCCGGGTGGTAAATTTTGATGAGCTAAAAGAGCGCGATTGGGTGGAGTTCAGGCCGGCGAAGAGCCACTGGGTCAATGGATTTCGGATAGCCCGGCCCATCCTGGAAACCGATTGCCTGATATCCACTTGTTGTCTGAAAACTCACCAGTTTGGGGGGGTTTTTACCATGTCTTTGAAACTCCATGTGGGTGTAGTCCCTACATCCCGCCATGGTTATGAGTACATGCGCCAGCTTCACAGTTCACCCCACCAGCGGAAGATGATTGCGGAGATCAATGAGCCCTTTCGACCCCAAATTATTGTCCTTGATGGGATCGAAGCTTTCGTTGATGGCGGACCGGCAACGGGAAAACGCACCCGGGGAGAGGTTTTCCTGGCTGCTAATGATCGGGTAGCCATTGATGCCGTGGGGGTGGCGATCCTGAAACTACTGGGGAGCAATGAAAGCATCATGAAGCCGAAGATATTCGAACAGGAGCAGATTGCCAGGGCAGTCGAACTTGGTTTGGGGGCGGCTGCACCGTCCGAGATCGAATTAATCCCGGCCGAAGGTAAGAGCCAGGAATATAGGGATCAAGTCGTGGGGATCCTGAAAAAGGGGTGATGGTTGGAAAATCCTCCTCAGCTCTGCCTCAGCTACACCCATTTAACCAAAGTTGAGCAGTCGGCTGTCTTCATGGCCCTCGATGATTGGTATTTGTATGGGCTGGTGATCACGGACATCGATTTGGTCAAAGGATTTTCTTAGAAGATTTTTTAGCATGGTCTTTTACGGTTCTATCTTTTATAATATTATAATAGTTTAGAGGCAATGAGTGAGACAGAACTTGGAAAGGAGGGAAAAATGCCGACCAAAACAGAAGAAAGGATCCAGGCCCTGGAAGTTGCCCTTAATAACGAATCCCGGGAAAGGGATTTTTACCTGAAGAACAAGGAGAGAACGACAAATCCTCACGGCAAATCAATGTTCGGATCGATTGCCAGCGATGAAGATGAACATTATCAACGGATCCTGGAATTGCACCAACGGCTGCAAAAGGATGGCAAGTGGCCTGAGACGGTTCCCCTCAAGGTAAAGGGAACGGAGGTGAAGGTCATCATCCGGAGGCTGGGTGACTCGGCGGACACTTCATCCAAGGCGGACGTGGATGACATGGAAGCGGTGAAAATTGCCATCGATTTTGAAACTAAAGGGGAAAAATTTTATAGTGACTTGGCTCTTACGGTAGAGGACGCGGTGGAAAAGAAATTCTACGAGCTGCTTTCCTCCATCGAAAGAGAGCATCGTCTCTCTCTCCAGGATACTTACGAATATTTCCAGGATCCTGCCGGGTGGTACCGCATCAAAGAAAGACATCACATCGACGGAGCTTAAAAAAATAGCCCCTGGCCATCTCCCCGGCCAGGGGCCAATTTATTTTCCTGCCTATTATCCAGAAAACCTTTTTCTTGATTCGTTGCCCTATTTTAGTTATAACCAAACCGTATGGAAAAAAGGCGCATAGACAACCTCATCCGCAGAGGGAAAATCATTCAAGGGGTGCGACAGTTTTTCCTGGAACAGGAATTCGTGGAGATAGAAACTCCTGCCCTGGTTTCTTCGCCAGGCATGGAGCCGCACCTTTCGGCCCTGGAACTATATTGCACCCGGCCGGATGGTTGCCGGATGAAAAAATACCTACACACCTCCCCGGAATACTGCATGAAAAAACTCTTGGGTGCCGGGTGGGAGAAGATTTTTCAGATTTGCCGGGTTTTCCGGGATGGTGAGATCGGCAATACCCACCAGATTGAGTTCATCATGCTGGAATGGTATCGGAGCAATGCGGATTACCGCAAAATCATGGAGGATTGCGAAGGGCTGATCAATTACCTTTTTGCAAAAGTATTGGGAATTTTTGATTGGTCCTATCAGGGGAAAAAACTGGATTTTACTCTTCCCTTTAAACGCCTCAGTGTTGCCCAGGCCATGCGACTTCATGGGGGAGTCGATATCGAAAAGAATCTCGATGCCCCCTCCCTGCTCAAGGAGGCAAGGTCAGGGGGGTATCACTTTGATCAGGAAGGAAAATATTCTTTCGATGAGGTCTTTTTTAAAGTGTTTTTAGAGGCAGTGGAACCCCGGCTGGGTTTTCCGCAACCGACAATCCTTTACGATTATCCGGCGAGCATGGCTGCTCTGGCCCGCCTGAAACCAGATAACCCACTTTGGGCCGAACGCTTTGAACTTTACATCGCCGGCCTGGAACTGGCCAATGCTTTTTCGGAACTCACCGATACCGAAGAGCAAAGAAGGAGATTTGAAGAAGAACAAAGGCTTCGAGCACTCATGGGGAAAACAGTGTACCCAATTGATGAAGAACTTCTTCAATCCCTTTCCCACATGCCACCGGCAGCGGGCATTGCTCTGGGTGTGGACCGGTTGGTCATGCTTTTTTGCGACGCTCCAAGCATCCAGGATGTCCTGGCTTTTCCCATAACTTGATTGTATAGGAAATTGCTTTTTGGACACGGATGAACACAGATTATCAGGATAAACGAAAAAGAAAATAATCATCTGTGGTTATCTGCGAAAATCTGCGTCCTATTAAATTTAACCTAAATTGAGTGATTTTTTTAAACTACAGAGAACACGGAGAATTATTTCATAGTTAAGAGATTTAGGGTCTCTACCGGGTTGCTGTTATTGGGCAAGAAATCTATAATGAAAGTGGGGCGAAGCAAGGAAAACCTATGAGGCAATCGATGAACAAAGAGCAAACTTTGAAACTCTTGGGAGATTACAACCAGCAGTACATCCTGGACCACTATTACCGTTTAAACTTGGAGAAAAAGGGTGATTTTTTAAAAGAATTGAAAGGATTGGACCTGGCCCTTGTCTTTAAGTTGTACAAAAAATTTGCCCAAGAAAAAGATATTTCTCGCCCTTTCGGTGAGATCCATCCGGCGCCCATTATTACGATTCCCGAAACATCCCGGGAAAAGACCCGCCAGCAAGAAGCCCGTATTCTTGGAGAATCTCTCATCCGTAAAAACGAGGTTGCCGTCTTGATTGTGGCCGGCGGGCAGGGATCTCGTCTTGGCTTCGAAGGTCCCAAGGGGAAATTCCGGATATCGCCGGTTAAGCAAAAATCACTATTTCAGCTCTTGGCCGAATCCGTAAAGGCCCTTACCAATAGGTATCAAGCCACGATTCCCCTGCTGATCATGACTAACCAAGAAAATCAACAGGAGACCCAACAATTTTTTGCAGCCAACAATTTTTTTAACCTGGATAGAAAAACATTATACTTTTTCAACCAGGGAATGTTGCCCACCCTGACTGCTGAAGGTCAGCTGATCTTGAAGAATGACACCCAACTATTGGTAAACCCCGACGGCCACGGAGGGTCCCTCAAAGCCTTGTTTGAAATAGCCTTTCTCCAGCACCTTATCGATCATGGATTTTCTGAACTCTTCTACTGTCAGGTCGACAACCCTTTAGTGAAAATAGCGGATCCCGTTTTTATTGGGTACCACAGGATGGAAGGAGCGGAAATATCCACCAAAGTGGTCCGCCGCCATGACCCGGTTGAAAAAGTAGGAATTTACGGGTTGGTAAACGGCAAACCAACGATTATTGAGTACAGCGATTTTCGGCCAGAGGACTATAAAGCTTTGGATGAAAAAGGGGCGATTTGCCACTGGGCCGGGAACACCGCCATCCACATGGTCTCCCTGGCGTTCGTAAAACGTTTGAATCAACACGGGTATGCTTTGCCCTATCACCGGGCAGAGAAAGAAGTTGAAGGGCGGGGGCGGGATGGCCGATGGGCTCAAATGACCGGCTGGAAGTTTGAAACTTTCGTCTTTGACTCCATCCCTTTAGCCCGGAAAGCCTGTGGCGTGGAAGTGATCCGGGAGGAGGAATTTGCCCCGGTAAAAAATCGGCAGGGAAAAGATTCTCCGGATACGGCGCGGGCGGCCATGAATGCGCTTCACAGGAGCTGGCTCAAAGAAGCAGGCGCCCGGCTGGCCCCGGAAGTCCAGGTGGAGATCAGCCCTCTTTTTGCTCTGGACAGAGAAGAACTGGTCGCGAAGCTTAAAGGACAAAACCTGGTCGTAAACAGGGATAGGTACATTGATTTATAAAAAGGGAAATTAGCCGGAGAGTTTTTTCCTCACCATATGAATTGAAGTCGCCTTGAACGAGGCGAATATTTCTTTCCCCTCCTTTAGTTCCAAATCTTCCAACGCGTGGCTCGTCACGTAGGCCACCAGGGGGAAGCCGCAATCAAGTTGAACTTTGTAAAAGAGGCCCATCGGGATGACCTTTTTGATTTTCCCCGTGAATACATTCCTGGCACTGGTTGCCCTTTTGGGGAAAGGAGGAGAGAGAGTCACGTTTTCCGGGCGGATGCAAAAAACAACGGTTTCTCCCAACTCTACCTCGCCCACTGCTTCCACCTCATGACCCATCACGGAGGCCAAGAAACTCCCTTTATCTTTTTTGCTTACCCGCCCGGTGAGGATCGTGTCAACTCCCACGAAGGAAGCCACAAACTCGTCCAATGGTTGATTCATCACCTCCGGAGGAGGCCCAATCTGCAAGATTCTTCCTCGGTTCATCACGGCAATCCGGTCGGAGAGCCTAAGGGCTTCCATCCGATCATGGGTTGCAAAAATCGTGGTAGTGCCGGTCTGCCGTAAAACTCGTTCCAGGTCTTCGATCAAGGATTCCCGGGTAGGAGGATCGAGGGATGCCAAAGGCTCGTCGAGGAAGAGAAGTTCAGGTTGAGGGGCAAAAGCCCGGGCAAGGGCTACCCTTTGGGCCTCACCGCCGGAAATCTTCCGGGCGGAGCGATGCACGAGATGGGGAATTCCAAACCGCTCCAGGTTCTCATCGACCCTTTTTTCAATTTCTGTTCTTTTTAGACCCCGAATTTTCAAGCCGGAGGAGACATTCTCAAAAACCGTGGTATCAAAGAGAAGCGGCTCCTGGAAAACCATGGTCAGTTTCCTGCGGTACTGGAAAAGAACATGGTTGGAGGAAACGATTTTTTCTTTAAAAAAAAGTTCTCCCTGGGAAGGTTTGATTAAACACGCCAAGGCCTGCAGCAAGGTCGTCTTCCCCGCCCCATTGGGCCCGATTAAGGAGAGAATTTCACCGCTTTGGACGGAAAGAGACGGAACATCGAGTATGATCGATCCTCCTCTTTTAATCTTAAGATTTCTTCCCTCAAGCATTGGGCTCGAATTGTTCATTATTGTCCCGATGATATTTTTTTCTCTGCTCTCTGTTCTTTGCGTTATGCTATTTAGGCCTCTCTCTCTGCTGGATGGTGGTAAGGATCAGGTTGATAAAATAGGCCAGCAAGAGGAGAATGATCCCCAGGGCGATGGCAATATCGAAATTTCCCCGGCTGGTCTCCATGACCGTGGCGGTCGTCAGAACGCGGCTGTATCCCTTGATGTTTCCGCCCACCATGATGGAAGCTCCCACTTCGGAAATGACGCCTCCGAATCCGGCCATCACCCCGGCCAGGAGCGGGAGCCTTGCCTCTTTAACCAGAATCCAGACCATCTGCAATCGAGTTGCTCCCAGGGCCAGAATTTGCAGCCGGAGGTTTTTGGGGAGGGCCTGAATGGCGGCCAAGGAAATCCCCATGACGATGGGGGTGGCAATGATCGCCTGGGCGATGATCATAGCGGTGGGGGTGTAAAGTACCCCCAGAAATCCAAGCGGCCCGTTTCTCCACAAGAAGATAGTGACAAAAAGACCCACCACGACCGGAGGAAGACCCATTCCGGTGTTGATCAGGCTGACCACTAACCTCCTCCCCGGGAATTCTGCCAAGGCAACGATGGTGCCGATGGAGATTCCCATTATCAGGCTGATGAACGTAGCCGTGCCCGAGATCTGGAGGGAGAGGAGGGTGATCTTCATCACTTCCGGATCAAAAGTGACCAGGAGATAAAAGGCCTTTAGGATTCCTTCCAGAATGAGATCCATTTACTTTCCCAGGTCTTCTTCTTTTTTACCTGCATCCGGGAAGAAGAGAGGAGATCCAAATTTGTCCACACCGAAGGTCTTGATGACCTCCTGCGCCTCTTTTGACACCATGAAATCAGCAAAAGATTTGGCCCCGGCGGCATTCACTTTGGGCCATTTGGATGGATTGACTTCCATGACATGGTAAATGTTGAGCAGCAAGGCATCGCCTTCCGTTAAAATGTCGAGGTGCAGATTTTTCCTCAAAGCAAGATAGGTCCCCCGGTCGGCCAGGGTATAGCCCTTTTTCTCGGAGGTAACATTGAGGGTCTGCCCCATTCCGAGGCCGGCCTGCTGATACCATTTTCCCTTTTCTGGATTCATCCCGGAAGCTTTCCAGATGGCCTTCTCTTTGGAATGGGTCCCGGAGTTATCCCCGCGGGAAAGGAATAAAGTCCCTGCGGAGGCGATTTTTTTGAAGGCCTCGGTTGCAACTTTCATCCCTTTGATCTTCGCCGGGTCTTCTGCCGGCCCCACCACGATAAAATCGTTATGCATGACAATTCTTCGATTGACCCCGTATCCGCCGGCAATAAACTTCTTCTCCGCGGCTGGGGAATGCACCAACAGCACATCACCCTCTCCCTTCTGCCCCATAGCCATGGCCTGTCCCGAGCCCACAGCGATGGTCTTTACAAAATAGCCGGTCTTCTTTTCAAAGATGGGGATGAGCACATCCAGCAGGCCCGAGTCCTGAGTGCTGGTCGTGGTAGCAAGGATAATCGATTTCTGAGCTCCACATAGGCTTGGAAAGATAAAAATCAAACAGATAATCATCCCCAGACATGTAATTCTTTTCTTGGGCATATGCATCTCTCTTCATGAACTTTGTGAATAGATAATTTTGCCTGAATTTTTAAATTCATAACTCCCCAAGTTTTCCACCCGGCTCCGAAATTCTTTGGAATTGAGGATCTCTATGAAAGCCTGGACCCCCCGTTCAAAAAAGGTGGATTGGTCAAGGAGCATATCGAAGCTCTCCTGGGTTAAGGGGATGAAGGACAAGCCTAAAAGTTTTGATACCGACCCCGTGGCCAGGCCCACATCGGTCTCTTTGGCCAAGATGGAGAGTCCCACTTCAAAGTGGGTATAAACTTCATTTTCATATCCCTTGATCGACGGGGCGGGAATCTTGAGCTGCCGAAGATGATGATCCAGGAGCACTCTGGTGCCCGAGCCTTTCTGCCGGTTAATAAACCGGACCTTCGGCTTGGCCAGATCTTTGAAACCATGGAGGTTTAAGGGATTTCCAGCGGCCACCAAAAAACCCAGGTCCCGGTTGAAAAGATTGATAACGACGGTCTTCAAGTTAGGCAGATAAGTGGATAAAAAGGGAATATTGTATTGGCCGCTCTTCGGGTCGAGCAGGTGCGACCAGGCAATATCCGTATATCCCTGGTTCAGGGCTTTGAGTCCATCCGTGCTGCCGGTGTTGGCTGAAAATAGGTAGAACTCCGGATAGGCCTTGCGGATATAGGTCTTGAGAATGTCGAGGATCGGATCATTGCTTCCGGAAGCCAAGAGTGCTCCTTCAATCTGCTTGCTTTTTCTACGGGCCTCAGCCATGCCGGCTCTGGTATTGGTATCAATCCACTCATCAATCAATTTTTTAGGGAATATCCACTTTCCAGTAACCCGAGTGGAGGGAATCCTTTGGGACTTTATCAGAGCGTAGACCTGTTTCTCATGGATGCCCAAGTATTGGGCTACCTCTTTTGTGCTCATGATTTCTTCTGACATTGGTTTCTCCTCGGTGCGATCCCATCATAAAATAGTCCTAAATTTTTGTCAAAGAAAATTTTTACAAATAATTACTTTTTATTACTATATTTAACAATTAAAGGCCAGATTTCTGAGGCTATGTTTCCTTTTTACGAATGAGGAAACCAATTTCTGCGCTCTTCCTAAGTAAGAACGCGACATTCCCTTCCTTTCCTTTTTAGTTAGTCTTTGATTTTCCTTCCTTTTTAGTACTACAGCGTTAGTTTTTTCTGGACAATGGAAATGGAATCTGTTATACCTATAACCGGGGCGTATGAAAGAGGCCACGGCGTTGGGAAATTTGA
>Ga0180009_10000487_pt1 | contig 55146 bp, 40 predicted proteins | sample OS_PC_MetaG_FD_123537 | JGI IMG/M metagenome (GOLD analysis project Ga0180009, IMG submission 123537) | Groundwater microbial communities from the Aspo Hard Rock Laboratory (HRL) deep subsurface site, Sweden - OS_PC_MetaG | ecosystem: Environmental > Aquatic > Deep subsurface > Groundwater... | reverse complement strand
GGGACGCGGGGGTCGACGTGGACGAGACCTACGGCCAGCCCCTGTCCACCCTGCCGGCGGGCCTGCTGGTGCGGTTCATCCTGAGGGCCGCCTTGACCGGGCTGCGGCCCGAACCCCTGCTGGAGGTGCTGGGCCATCCCTTCGTGCGCCTGCCGGTCCGCGAGGGGAGCCACGGCGGCTGGACCCTGCGCCTCGAGCGGATGTTCCGGCTGCAGGACGGCCCTCCCGGCGGTCTGGCCGGGATGCTCCGGCGCGCCGAGGACCATGACCAGAGCGTCCGGGATTTCTTCGGTCGGGGGGGCCAGGGGATGGCTTCCTTCGTCCAGACCGTGGGCGAGGCCTTCGACCCGCTGCTGGATCTCGCCGGCAAAGGGGTGCGCCCCTGGCCGGAACATCTGGCCGCCCTGAAGAGCACCTGGGAGGCGTTGACCTCGAACGGCGAGAAGAGGACCGACTTCGCGCAGCGGGTCGACACCGAGTCGCTGGGCGAGTTGCTGGCGGTGCTGGAACGGGAGACGGGGGTGCTGCCTCCGACCGGGCTGGCCGATTTCGCGGCCGACCTGGGCCGCCTTCTGGCCGAGCAGCAGGTGCCCGCCCATCGGGCCCGCAACCTGCCCGTCCTGGTCACCGGATTGCTGGAGGCCCGCCTCGAACGGTTCGATCACCTGATCCTGGCGGGCATCAACGACGACGTCTTTCCCTCGCGGTCCCCGCAGGAGCATCTGCTGACGCCCCTGGCCGCCGGGAGGCTGGGCCTCCAGGACTGGCGCGACCACCTGGGCCGGGAGGCCGAGCTGTTCCTGCGCCTGCTCCACAACGCCCCCCGGGTGACGGTCACCTGGAGCCGGGAACAGGAGGGCCAGGACCTCTTGCCGAGCCCGTTCGTGTCCCGGCTCCTGCTGGCCATGGGCACGAGCGTGGAGGACCTCGGAGAGGTCCCCCAGCCGGCGGCCTGGCGGAAGGAGGCCGCGCCGGTTGCGGAGATCAGAGGGCGCCAGGAAGCCTTCCGCACCGAACCCACCCCGGTGAAGGCGCAGGATGGAGCCCGGCCCCAGTTCCGGCTCAGCTGGTCCGCCCTGCGCCAGTGGCGCGAGTGCCCCTACCGGTACCTGATGGAGCGGCGGCTGGCCCTGCGCAAGGAGGAGGACCTCCGCAAGGAATTCGGCAAGCAGGATTTCGGCAGCCTGGTCCACGACGCCCTGAAGGACTGGCTCGTCCCGGGCGGCAAGGGCCAGAAGGCCCTCCTGGCCGGCGACGAGGATGCGGCCCTGGCGGCCCTGACGGCGGCGGCCGAGGGACGGTTCGGGCCGGGCTCGCAGGACCTGCCGGTCCGCCGGCTGTGGATGGCCTCCTTCGTGCGCGCCTTCCCCGGGCTGATCGCGGCGGAACGGGGCCGCATCACCGAATGGGAACCCGTCCTGCTGGAGCACGGATTCCGGATGGGCCTGCCCGCGTTCATCGCCTGGACCCGTGACCTGGCCGCCGGCGTGGGGCTGGATCCCGCCGAACCCGACGATCAGCCGGGCTGCACCTGGGACGAGGCGGAATCCCGGGCCGGGGGGATCGAACTGCAGGGGACGATCGACCGCATCGACCGCAGCCGGACCGTCGACGCCTTCGCCGTGCTGGATTACAAGACGGGCAAGGCGCCGGCGGCGAAGAAGGTCCAGGAACTCGACGACCTCCAGGTCGTCCTCTACAGCGCAGCCCTCGAGGCCGGAGGCGCCGAACCCTTGCCCGGCAAGGCCCGGGTCCTCGAATCGTCCTATTACCAGGTGTCCGAAGAGAAGACCGGCCCGCCGGCCAAACCCCATCTGGACGGGGCCACGCCCGAAGGACGCCTGCTGCTGGCGCGGGGATCCATCCGGCTCATCGAGCTGGCCCTCGGGGCGGCGGCGGCTGACGTCGGGTATCCCCTTCTGCCGCGGGAACGGAAGAACGAGGGCGAGGCCAAGCTGCCCTGCCGGTACTGCGATCTGAGGGGCGTCTGCCGGCTCGAGGAGCACCGGGACCGGGGGGACTTCCCCGACGTCCTGTGGCGCAAGGTCGACGCGCTCATCAACCGGAAAGAGGGCTGGCTGTGAACCCGTCAGGCGCAGGCATGACGCCCAAGGACCAGGCGAAGCGCGTCCAGGAAATGGCCGGACGTCCCGACCTCTCGGTGATCCTCAACGCCTCGGCGGGATCGGGCAAGACCCACGCCCTCATCAACCGGTTCCTGCGCCTGTGCATCGAGGGGTCCCGGGAACGCTTCGGCGGCCGTCCGACCGCGCCGGCGAGCCCGCGGTCGGTGCTGGCGATCACCTTCACCCGGAAGGCCGCGGTCGAGATCAAGAGCCGTCTGGTGGAACGGGCCCTCGCCCTGGCGACCGCCGAACCTGCGGAACTCGAGCGCATGCTGCGGGACCTGTTCGAGAACCGGAGCGACCCTGCGCCCACCCCCGGGGAGATCGAGCGGGCCGCCGGGCTCTACGAGCGAGTCCTGGAGAACCCCTCGGGGCTGAAGGTCGGGACCATCCATCATTTCTGCCAGCTGATCCTGGGCCGGTTCGCGGCCGAGGCCGGGCTGGATCCGCGATTCACCGTGGTGGAGGATCCGGACGAGCTCATCGACGAGGCCCTCGACCTGATCGAAGGGGAGATGGCCGCCGACGGGGACCTCGCCCGGGCCTCGGTTCCCCTGGCCAAGGACCCGGTGGGGGTCCGCAAGGCCCTGCGCGAGGTCTTCACCGAGCAGATGCGGCTGCAGCGGTGGATGGTCAGGGTCGCCGACACGATCGATCCGCCGGCCCGGCGCCTGGACGTGCTGCCGAAGCTGCTGGGCGAGAGCCAGGCGGCGCTGTTTCCCGATCTTGGCGCAGGCGAGCAGCCCGGTTATCCGGCGTTCCTGGCCAGGGTGACGGCAGAGCTCGAATCCTTCGCGGGACCGGGCCTGGACGGGGTCCTGGCCGCCCAGGGCGCGGACGATCTGGACGTCCCGGCCCAGAACACCGAGAAGATCCGCGAGGGGGCCGAGGACCTGCTCATCGCCTGCCGGGATCAGATCGTGCGCCTGAACGCCGCGGGGGCCGGATCGGCGGCGGTCGAGGCGGAGGCTGCGGCCCTGATCGAACGGGTCCAGCTGCTGCTGCTGAAGAAGGATGGCGGCCTGCGCGTGTTCTGGCGCGGCAAGGACGAGGACCGGAAACACCGCTACCACGTCCTGGTGGCTCAGGCCGCGGGCGGACTGCTTCAGGTTTTGCGCGAGGTCGCCTACCTGGACATCTACCGGAAGAACCGGGCCCTGCTGCACCTGGGGCTGCGGGCCCTGGACCTCTACGACGACCTGAAGCGCCGCGACCGGGTGGTGGACTTCCAGGATCTGGAGGACATGGCGCGCCGGCTCATGGGTTCGGACACGAGGGCCATGAGCCTGCTGTTCCGCCTCGACGATTCCTTCACCCACATCCTGGTGGACGAGTACCAGGACACCAACTTCAACCAGCGGGACATCCTCGAGCCCCTGGTGAGGGATTTTCTGGGCGGAGGTTCGGAACAGACGGCCACGCCCACGGTCTTCTTCGTGGGCGACGCCAAGCAGTCCATCTACGGGTTCCGGGGCGCCGAGCCGGGCATCTTCGCACGGTACACGCAGGAATTCGAGGAGCTGGGCCGGGGCCAGGACCCCGAGACCGTCATCACCGCCACCCTGCCCGCCAACTTCCGCAGCCTGGGCGCGATCGTCGACGCGGTGGGAACGCTGTTCAGCGGGGGCCGGCTGGGTGACGCCCTGGGGCCCGAGGGCCGCAAGGACGTGGTCCAGCAGGTCGTCCGCGATCCGGATGCGGGCACGGTCCTGCTGGTTCCCCCGATCGCCGGGGAGGACCTCGAAGGCGGACGGGACGGGGACCAGATCGCCGCGGAGGCGGCGGCCGCCTGGGTCCGTGACCTCATGCAGGATCCTCCCCTGATCAGGGAGGGACAGGACGACGCGAGGGAGCGTCCCCTCGAGTACAAGGACATCCTGGTGCTGGTGCGTTCGCGCACCGGCATCAGCACCTACGAGGACGCCTTCCGCCGGGCGGGCATCCCCATCTCGCCCTCGGGGCGCGGCATGCTCGCCAGCAGCCGGGAGGTCCAGGACCTGCTGGCCCTGCTGCGCTGGCTGTCCTGGCCGGACGACGACGTGGCCCTGGCCACCGTGCTGCGCAGCCCGCTGTTCCGGCTGACGGACGCCCAGCTGCAGCAGGCCCTGATCAGGCGCGGCCTCACCACGCCCGACGACCAGGGCGGCTTCCTGACCCCGAAGGGGTTCTGGGCGACCCTGCGCAAGATCGCCGACGACCCGGTGATCACCGGGGCGGTGGAGCTGCTGGAATCCTGGCGCAACCGCGTCGGCTTCGACACCTGCCACGACCTGCTGCGACGCATCTACCGGGACGGGCACGTGCTCGAACGGTTCGGCGAGGCCCTGGGCCCTCAGGCCGTCTACAACCTGCTGCGCATGTTCGACCTGGCCCTGGGCCCCGAGGTTTCGGGCACGCCCACCGTGCGCCGCCTGGCCGACCTGATCCAGCGGGCCGACAGCCGGGGCGGCCAGGAGGAAGGCGCCGTTCCCCAGGATCTGGACGGCGGACGCGTGCGGTTCATGACCATCCACGGGGCCAAGGGGCTGCAGGCCTCGGTGGTGCTCCTGGTCGATGCCGACCGCAAGTCGGGCAAGGAGAGCCCGCGGATCAACCTCGTGCCCGGCAGCGATGCCGGCCCGCTGGTCTTCAAGGTGAACAAGAAGGACCGCACGGGATTCGATCTACCCGGGGATGGCGCCCTGCCCGACGATCTGCTGCAGGTGTCCTCGCGTCAGGCCCAGAGGAGGGACGCCACCGAGGAGGCGAACCTGCTCTACGTGGCCATGACCCGGGCGCGCGACCGGCTGGTGGTCCTGGGCGGCGATCGCGAGGGGACCGAGAGGGAGCACGACAGCTTCCTGCGGATGCTCCTGGACGGGGCCCGGGAAGCCGGCCGGCAGGACGACCTGATCGGGGAACTGACCCCAGGAACGCCCCCCGGGGGGCCTCGCCCTGCCGCTGCGGATTCCTGGTCGCCGGGCTGGGACGAGAAGGTCTGGCAGCCCCCGGTCATGCGGGAGCGCGTGCGCATCCTGACCCCGTCGCAGATCCACGACGCTCCGGTCCCCACGGGGCAAAGGGTTGGTGGAACCGGGGTCGGTGGACAGGGCGAGGGCAACGTCGAGGGCATGCGGCGGGGGCTCATCGTCCACAGCCTGCTCCAGGCGGCGGCGAACCGGGGCGCGATGCCGCCGGGTTCGGGGCCCGAGTGGGAGGAAGCCGCGGCGGTCTTCGGCGACCGGCGCTGGGCGTGGATCTTCACGTCCGACGGCGAGGGCTGGCGCGGGCTGAGCGAGGTGCCGGTGATCGGCCTGCACCGGCCGGCGGGGCCCGAGCAGCCGGAGGAGCGGATCACAGGGGTCATCGACCGCCTGATCCTGCGGCCCGGCCGCGCCGACATCATCGACTTCAAGACGAACCGCTGCGCCGCTGCGCCAGGCCTGCAGGATCTGCTCGTGGAGCACTACCGGCCGCAGCTGGAACTCTATGCGGAAGTGGTGGGGAAGACCCGGCCGGGCCTGAAAGTGCGCGCCTGGCTGCTGTTCACCGATCCGGATCTGGAGCCGGCACCGCGGTTGGTAGACATCGGTTAGCGGAATTGGTTTTTGATGGGATTATCGCCCAGCGTTCGCGAAGAGAGGGGGCTGGGATCCATGAAGGCCAGTGAATTCGACAAAAAATTCGATGGTGGTGAGGACATCACTTCCGATCTGGACATTGCCAAGGGTCGTCGACTGAACCTGGAGTCGAAGCGGATCAACGTCGATTTCCCCGCCTGGATGATCGAATCCCTCGACCGGGAAGCCAGGCGGTTGGGTGTGACCCGCCAGTCGATCATCAAGGTTTGGATTGCGGAAATGCTCGAACGAAGGGCTTCTTCTTATGCAAAAGATATATTGAGGGGAAGTTTATAAACAAATGTATTCCAGGCGATTCATCGACAAACCTGTACATAGATGGGTCGGCACAATTAGGAGACGGTTAGTAGTAGCCGGCTGGGACACCCCGGCCTCCATGGCCAGGACGGATGGGGCTTGGAGTAGGTCCTGGGATTGGGAATGGTCCTATTAAGCACTCTCAAAACATCGAGTAAGAGCAGGGCGAATATCCTTGAGAGACTGAAGGACTCGTTGCTCAAGCCAAACATCGCAAATTTCCCGGACGCCATCAAATTCGGATGATTGCGCAACCAGAGTGCAGACTTCACAGGGCGAAACGGCTTCAGTCAACATCTCTGATAATCCCGGGATTTCGATTCCTTTTTCCCGGAGATGATCCCGTAACGGCTTGAACCCTTCCCGATTGATATAGCGATAGAACCCGTCTGCCATCTGTGTATCTGCAAGGTCCCTCACCGAATCTTCCCGCCAGTCACCCAACCGCAGCGGCGTCAACTTGTAGCCCGAAAAAACGCTGCAGCATGGCAGCGCCAACCCGTCGAGGGGATACAGAACCAAATCGTGTCCCCGATGGTATCCAGGGCAAAGCAAAGCTGAAGTGGAATCGTTCGACTCGCGACGCCGATGAGCCTGTGGGTGTGACTGTCCCCGACCTGCGGGGAGGATGCGATTGGTGGAATGAGCAAAATTCGCGTATCTCCTCAGCGGCTCAAGATCAAAGCCAAAATCTTCATGGGAGTCCTTTTCACTGGCGAATGATCCGGTGAGGTTCACTTTAAGCCCGGCCTCCATTGCTGCGGTCAGGCCGTTCATGACAGTACCGGCACTTACATATTGGCCATGAGAGGGATCCCAGCTGAAGGTAATTCGCCCCACACCAGCGCCAAGAATTTCCTCGCACATTGTGCGAGCAGAAACTGGGTCTTTTGCCCAATAGCCGTTCGTTATCGCTCCGCATAGCATATCGTGGCGACGACAGAGACACCCGATCTCCAGGAGTGCATCAAAATGAAGAAACGGTTCACCTCCAGTCAAGCAGACTTCACCGAAAGTGCTGCACTCGCATGCCTCATCGACCAATCGCAGGGCGTCTCCAATATCGAATTTTGATTGCAGGCGTGGGTGGCAGCAGTAATCGCACTTTATGTTGCAATTGTCAGTCAAACTGAGAACGAACTTGCGCAAACCATTCTTGGTTTCGAATGAAAGCCTGACGTACGCCCGAACCAGCCATTTGGGCATAGACGGATGCAGGCGCACCTCTTTCTCGCCATGATTGATGACGACCCGGTTGTCGTCCGTTATCTCGATATCAATGATTTCGTTTCTATCGTCCGGCTTCATTGGTTCCTTCGGTTTCTCCAGTGAGGGCGGTCTGTTCCCAACATCAGCCATCCATGCGGCGACGCATCACCTTGAATCGTTGGAACTCCTCAAATTCGCGGATCAGCTTCATGTTCTCCAATTCGGCCAGGCCGGAAAAACCGACGACGATTGCCTTACTGTTCTTGTCCGTGTCCTCAGTGCAGATTACGACGATACTGGTATCGCCTGGAGCTATCCCACTGGTTCCGATGAGATCGATGTCCCCGAGGTTGTCGCGGACGATGTCCTTGTCCACGCCCAGGTCGACAAGAGCGTCGGTCAGGCGTGCAACGAGTTTCTTCCGGAATTTTGGGTCGGTTTGAGTCATTTCTGTGAATTTTTCGATATCCATAGCAAACTCCTCGATTGAATCGACCGCCCTCACATGGGTCAATTCGGCGAAAAGTCAATCTGTCCCGGGTGCTGCATCGCGGGGCTCCTACATTTGAGGGTATTGCGGATTCTAATAAGCTGTCGGGAGAAAATTTCTCCCACTCTTCCCCCAAGATGACACCCTAGAATATTCGCGGGCATTGTGTCAACTGGGATTTCATATTTCAAGGAAACATGTCAATCAAACTGAGGATAGACCTGATCAGGTTTTTAGAACTCATTTGTGCTTTACTGGATCTCATGAAAGACGGCTTCCTTTGACATGGTTTTTGCTGGCGTCGTAACCGCATAATCCCATGTCTGGAGCCGTCTTTCAGCCTTTTCAGCCTTTCAAACCCCCAGATTAATGCAATCATGGGGTAATGAGACGGTTAGTAATAGTGGCCCGCACCGGTGGCGTCGATCCTGTAAAAGAAACCGGGGATCCGCTCCTTCGGCATCCCCGGTCCTGGCCCTGATGCATCCCTGCGGGGGGCCTTCGGATTCCGTTCCCGGTCGGCTATTCCGCCTTCTTCAGTTCCTGCCGCAGCTCCTTCAGCTCCTGCCGCAGCTGTTCGAGCTCCTTGCGCACCTGGTCGAGGTCCTCGGAAGGGGGAGCGAGGCGCTCGATCTCGATCTCGCGGTCGGGGCGCGCCCGCCGGATGATCATCTGATCGCCGTCCTCGCCGTCGAGCATCATCTTCATGCGGGGGCCGGTCAGGTGGAGGTTCTTTCCCTCGAAGAAGGCGTGGCCTGGCCCGCGGACGAACTCCGATTCGGGTGCCTCGCCCAGGGTCACCTTGAAGGACTTGTCCTTGCCCTCGCGCTTCACCGCGACCTCGAGTTCCTGGTCCGGCTCGGTGCCGGCCATGGCCTCGTGCAGGTCGGACGTGGAGGCGATGCGCTCGTCCCCGATCTTCACGATCACGTCGCCGGCCTTCAGGCCCGCCTTCTCGGCGGGGCTTTCGGCCACGACCTCGGTCAGCAGCACGCCTTCGCCGTCCTTCACCCCGAAGTAGTCGCCCAGCTGGGGGCTGAGATCCTCCATGTGGATGCCCAGGAATCCGCGGTCCTCGGCGTCGCCGGAGAACATGTGGAAACCCTTCAGGCCCTTCAGATCCTCCAGACCCTTCAGGTCGAATTCCTTGCCGTCCATCTGGAACCAGGTGGACCCCTCGTGTTCGCCCATGGTCACCGCGAGGGTCTTCTCCTTGCCGTCGCGGAGCACGAGCACGTCGACCTTCTCGCCGGGGTCGGTCTTGCGGACGGCCTTGGTCAGGTCGCCGTTGTCCTCGATGGCGCGTCCGGCGAATTCGAGGATGACGTCGCCGTCCTCGAGGCCGGCCTCCTCGGCGGGGCTGTCGTCCATGACCCGGTTGACCAGCACGCCCTGCCGGTCGCCGAGCTGCAGGGCCTTGGCCATGCTGGGGGTGAGATCCTGGAGCGAGACTCCGAGGTAGCCCTGCCCGTCCTTGGCCAGGGCGGGGCCGGCGAGCAGGAGTGTGAGGGACAACAGGATGAGAACCGTGCGTCCGGCAGCCTTCAACGCAAACATGGCGGGTTCCTTTCGCGCAGACCGTTCAGGGGGATACGGCAGTGCAGACTGTTTATACCGTTCCGGAGGGGTCAGGGTTCCCGATTTTGGGGGGATGAGGTGGGGTCAGGGGAAAAATCCGTCAATTTCCGGCAAGGGAAGCCGAAAAATGACAATCATCACCAAGTCCAGCCCATCCGGAAAGGAATCCGCCGATGGCCGCAATCGCATGGTCCCGGGAATTCGAGATCGGAGTCCCGGAAATCGATGCCCAGCACCAGCATCTCGTCGAGATCGTCAACAGGTTCGAGGAGGCCCGCGCCCGGGGGAAGGCCACCCGGGTCCTGGGCGAGATCCTCAAGGAGCTGATCGGCTACACCCAGGAGCACTTCGCCTTCGAGGAAGGCTACATGCACAAGGTGGAATACTCAGGGCTGAAGCTCCACCAGGCCAAGCACCGCCAGCTGATCGCGAAGGTCGAGCGGTTCCAGTTCGATTTCGACCAGGGGCGGCGGATCTCCATCGAAATCCACGACTTCCTGAAGTACTGGCTCCTCAATCACATCCAGGAGGACGACAAGGCCATCACGACCGCAGGGGAGCCGGCCGCGACTCCGGCATGACCGCCGGGTTGCCCCAGACCTGTCCAAAATAGGTTTCAGATTGAGGTGTCCCAAGCCAAAACCCCATCTGCGCCGAAAGGGGCGTGATCTTGGCCCGGGCGCCCTCCTGTTTTTTGATAATGGCATCCAAAACCGCCCCCCGGGGGACCTATATCCCCGAAAACAGCCTTCAATCCCGGTTTTCAGGGCTGTTTTGGAGTTCCTGGGTTGACCGATCCTCCTATCCGGGAAACCCGTCCCAGACAGGGGATCGGGACGGGTTCAGGGGCGGGACAGCGGGAAAACCGATTGATCCTGGACAGCAGTGGGGTTGCCCCAACCGCGCCAAATGGTTACAATTTTCAGTTGTCCCTGGCCCCAGGTCCGGAACGCCAGCATCCCCTTGAACGACCGAAAGTGACCCGATGCCCGTCGCCCTGCTGCCCGTCGCCCTGAACCTGATTCCGGTCCCCGCCTACATCGGCCCGGGAGCGGGGTTCGCCCTGGGCGGATCCTTCCTCTTCGCGCTGGCCGGGATCGCCCTGGCGGCGGTCGCCCTGCTGGCCTATCCGGTCAGGGTGACGCTGCGGTCGGTGCGCGGCCGCAAGCGCCGCGGCAAGGCCCGCGTCCGGCGGGTGGTGGTTTTGGGCCTCGACGGTCTGGATCCCGTGCTCGCCCGGCAGTGGATGGACGAGGGACACCTGCCCCACCTGGCCCGCATCCGCCACGAGGGCACCTTCCGGCCCCTGGGCACCACCTGGCCGGCCATGTCGCCGGTGGGATGGTCCACCTTCGCCACGGGGGTCGACGCCAGCGGGCACAACATCTTCGACTTTTTGAGCCGCGACCGGCAGACCCACCTGCCGGTGCTGTCGTCCACGCGGGTGAAGACCCATCTGAAGCGGCGCAAGCTGGGGCCCATCCCCCTGCCCAGCACCGAGCACCCGTTCGAGCTGCTGCGCCGCAGCAAGCCCTTCTGGAAGACCTGCGCCGAGAGCGGGGTGGCCAGCTCGATCCTGCGCATCCCCATCACGTTTCCGCCCGATCGGTTCGGCGGCAAGCAGCTGTCGGCCATGTGCGTGCCCGACCTGCGCGGCACCCAGGGCACCTTCACCCACTTCACCGAACCGGGCGAGGATCACCGCGGCCGCACCACCGGCGGCGAGCGGCGCACGCTCGAGGCCGCCGGGGAGAACCGGTGGCTGGGCGAGCTGCCCGGGCCCGATCGCAGCGACGGCACCGGGCCGGTGACCGTTCCTGTGGAGGTCACGGTCGATCCGGCGGGGCCGAGCGCGTCGTTCGATCTCGGCGGCGAGCGCTTCACGCTCGGGCCGGACGCGTACTCGGACTGGATCCCGGTGGCCTTCAAGGACGGCCGGCGCACCGCCCACGGTATCTGCCGGGTGCGGGTGACGACGTTCTCGCCGCGGTTCTCGTTCTACGTCACGCCGCTGAACATCGACCCGCAGAAGCCGGCGATGCCCATCAGCAATCCGCCCCAGTTCTCGGTGGCGCTGTCCCGGCTCCAGGGACGCTTCGCCACCCTGGGCCTGGCCGAGGACACCTGGGCGCTGAACGAGCGGGTCATCGACGAGCAGGCCTTCCTGGACCAGGCCTATGCCATCCACGCCGAGCGCGAGCGCCAGTTCTTCCACGCGCTGGACCGGCAGCCCGACGGGGTCGTCTCGGTGGTGTTCGACGCCACCGACCGCATCCAGCACATGTTCTTCCGCTACCTGGATCCCGACCATCCGGCCAACGCGGGCAAGGACACCGCGATCCACCGCAACGCGGTGTTCGACCTCTACCGCCGCGCCGACGACCTGGTGGGCCGCACGCGCAAGAAGCTGGGCAAGAACGACGCCCTGCTGATCGTCAGCGACCACGGCTTCAAGCAGTTCCAGCGCGGGGTGAACCTCAACGCCTGGTTCCGGCGGCACGGATACCTGTACCTCAAGAGCGATCCGGTCGAGGGGCCGTTGCCCCTGATCCCCACCGGACGGCGGTTCGAGGTCGGGGACGTCGACTGGGCCCGCACCCGCGCCTACACCAACGGCCTGGCGGGCTTCTACCTGAACATCGAGGGCCGGGAGCAGAACGGCTGTGTGCCGCCGGGTGAGGCGACCGCGCTGAAGCGCGAGCTGATCAACCGGCTGCGTGGCCTGCCCGATCCCGAACGCGGGGGAGAGGCCATCACCGAGCTGTGGGCGAGCGAGGACGTGTATCCCGGGCCGTATCGCGAGAACGGGCCCGACGTGATCGTGGGCTACAAGCCCGGCTACCGCGCCGACTGGGACGCGGCGGTGGGCGCGGTGACCGACCAGATCGTCAGCGACAACACGCGCAGCTGGAGCGGCGACCACTGCATGGACCCGCGGCAGGTGCCCGGGGTCGTGTTCAGCACCATCGCGTTCGAGAACACGCGGCCCAGCCTGGTGGACATGGCGCCGTCGGTGCTGGACCTGCTGGGCCTGAAGGCCCCGCGGCACATGACAGGGAGCAGCATCTTCTCGAATGAGGCGGCCGCAGAGGCCGGGGAGGCGGTATCGTGAGAAGGGTGACGGGATGGGTTCTGGTGGGGATGGTCCTGATCGCGGGGGTGGCCGGTGCGGCCGACGGGCCGCGGGTGCTGGTGATCGGGTTCGACGGGATGGATCCCATCCTGCTGGAACAGTTCAGGGCCGAAGGAAGGATGCCCAACTTCGAGAAGTTTCTCGCGGGCGGCGGGCAGCTGACGCCGTTCGGCACCTCGACGCCGCCACAGTCGCCGGTGGCCTGGTCGAACTTCATCACGGGCATGGATCCGGGCGGACACGGCATCTTCGACTTCATCCACCGCGACCCCGAGACCCTGCTGCCGTTCTTCTCCACCAGCGAGGCCAAGGGCCCCACGCGGTTCTGGCAGGTGGGCAAGTGGAAGATCCCTCTGGGCGGCAGCGAGGTGAACAACCTGCGCCAGGGCACCGCGTTCTGGGAGCTGCTGTCGGACCGCGGGGTGGATGCCACGATCTTCAAGGTGCCGTCCAACTTCCCTCCGGTGGACTGCGAGGCCCGGTCGCTGTCGGGAATGGGCACGCCCGACCTGACGGGCAACTACGGCATCTCGACCTTGATCACCGACGATCCCCCGCTGGACCGCGACCTGGGCGGCGGGCGCGTCGAGTCGGTGTACCTGGAGAAGGGCGCCTTCACGGCGAACCTGGCCGGACCGGCCAACACCTGGCTCGAGGACGATCCCGAGGCCCTCACGCCGGTGAAGGGCCGCGTGGACCGGACGCAGAAGGCCGTGTGGCTGCAGGTGTCCGACCACCAGGTGGTGCTGAACGAGGGCGAGTGGAGCGGCTGGGTCACCGTCCAGTTCGAGATGATCCCGCACCTGAAGTCGGTGCAGGGCATCTGCCGGTTCTACCTGATGGACACCGACCCGTTGCGGCTCTACGTGACGCCCATCCAGATCGATCCCCTGAAGCCCGAGATGCCCATCAGCACGCCCGAGAGCTACAGCAGGGAGATCGCCGAGCGCACGGGGCCCTTCTACACCCAGGGCCTGCCCGACGACACCAGCGCCCTGGAGAACGGGTTCTTCAGCGACGACGACTACGTGCGGCAGAGCGGGCTGGTCCTCGAGGAGCGGATGGAGCAGCTCGAGGCCGAGCTTGACCGGTTCGCCGCCCTCGAATCGGGCTTCCTGTTCTACTACTTCAACTCGCCCGACCAGACCTGCCACATGGTGTGGCGGAACATGGATCCGGGCAGTCCGACCCACGCCGCGTCCGACGGACGCCACGCCCACCGCATCGCCGACGTCTACGCCGAGCTGGACGCGGCCTTGGGCATGGCCGTGGACCGGGTGCCGCCCGACACCATCATCATGGTCATGAGCGACCACGGGTTCGCGCCCTGGAACCGCGCCTTCCACGTCAACACCTGGCTGCTCGAGAACGGCTACCTGGCCGTGCTCCCGGGGCACGAGCCCGGGGACGTGGAGATGCTCATCGGGGTGGACTGGTCCCGCACGCACGCCTACGCCATCGGGATCAACGGCCTGTACCTGAACCTGAAGGGGCGCGAGAAGGACGGCATCGTCGAGCCGGGAGCCGAGCAGCAGGCCCTGCTGGCCGAGCTCAAGGCGAAGCTGGAGGCGGTGACAGATCCCCTGGACGGCCGCCTCGCCATCAAGACCGCCGACCGCGCCGACCAGGTCTACCACGGCGCGATGCAGGCCACCGGCCCGGACATCGTCATCGGCTATTATCGCGGCTGGCGCGGCAGCAACGAGTCGGGCCTGGGCCGGATCATGCCCGAGGTCTTCAGCGACAACCTGCTCAAGTGGAGCGGCGACCACTGCATCGCCGCCGACGAGGTGCCCGGCATTCTCATGGCCAACCGTCCCATCATGCGTCAGGATCCCGCCCTGGTGGACATGGCGCCCACGATCCTGGATCTTTTCGGGATCACCCCGCCCGACGAGATGGTCGGCGGCAGCGTGTTCAAGTCCCGATAGCCCGGATCATCCGACAGGAGGTGCCGCATGTTCGGAAGCGGCGACAAGATCAAGCTCGACAAGGAACTGATGGCGCGCGTGCAACGCTGCGCCGAGATCGCGGGCTACGCGTCGGCCGAGGAGTTCGTCCGGCACGTTCTCGAACGAGAGATCGCCAAGTTCGAGGAGGGCGGCTCGTCCGAGGACGAGATCCGCAAGCGGATGCAGGGCCTGGGTTACATCTCGTGACGGGAACGGCGTGATGGACGTGGTGAACAGGGGCGTGACCGCCGTCTACGACCTGCTGCTGGGGCCGCTCGGGGGCCATCCGGCCTGGGCGATGACCCTGGTCGCGGTGGTGTCCGCGGTGTGGGCCCTGCTGCTGTTCAAGGCGGCCACCCCGCAGGACCGGCTGGGCAAGGCCCGGGACCGCCTGTTCGGACACATCTACGAGATGGGCATGTACCAGGACCACCTGCGCGTGCTCGGCCGCATCCAGAAGGACCTGGCGGTGGCGAACCTCCGGTACCTCGCGTTCACGCTGCCGGCCCTGCTGGTGCTGGCGGTGCCCATGGTGCTGACCATCGCGCAGCTCGAGGGACGGTTCGCCCACCGGCCGCTGCAGGCCGGTGAGTCCGCGGTGCTTGCGGTGGACCTGGTCGGCGACGGCCCCGCGTCGGAGGGCGTTACCTTGACCGTGCCCGAGGGCGTCACCGTGGAGGCTGGCCCGGTGCACGACCGGTTGACCGGCTCGGTGGCCTGGCGGCTGCGGGCCGATGCCGAGGGCTCCTTCCCCCTGGCGGTGATCCAGGGTGGCAGGAAGGTGGCCGAACCCGAACTGATCGCCGGTGGGGGCCTGCCCCTGCTGGGGCACAAGGCCGGGCGGGGGCTGATGAATGCCGTCCTGTGGCCGGGCGCGCGGTCGCTGCCCGGGTCCGGGCCGGTGGCGGGCTGGACCCTGCAGCTGCCCGAGCGTGCGACCGCCTACCTGGGTCTGGAGATGAACTGGCTGGTCGCCTTCATGGTGCTGTCGCTGGGAGCGGGCCTGGCGTTGAAGGACGCGCTGCGCGTCTCCCTGTGACCTGTGGAACGGAGATGATGATGCGGATGGTGCGGAATCTCTCGATGGTGCTCCTGGCGGCGGTCCTGGCCCACGGAGTGGTGGTCCTGGGTGGATGCGGAGGCGGCACCGAGGAGGCCGGCCCTGCCGGGCAGACGGCCAAGCTGCTGGTCATCGGCATCGATTCGGCCGACTGGCGGCTCCTGGACCCCATGCTGGAAGAGGGGCGCCTGCCCCATCTGGCCGCCTTCATGGAGCAGTCGGCGTACGGGCGCATGAAGACCTTCTATCCCCTGGAGAAGTCGCCCCTGCTGTGGGCCAGCATCACCACGGGGGTGCTGCCCGAGGTGCACGGGGTGAGCCACTTCGTCAAGGGCAGCGACCAGAAGCCGGTGAACGATTCGGCGTGGTGGGCGCCGGCCCTGTGGGACATCCTGGGCGCCGCGGGCATGTCCACCGACATCATCGGCATGTGGACCACCTATCCGGCCCGGCCCATCAACGGGGTCATGGTGAGCGACTACCTGCCCTACGGGAAGGGCCGCGATGCGCCCCTGGCCAACCTGGTGTATCCCGACTCGCTGACCGAGGCGGTGGTTTCGCTGCGGGTCGATCCGGAGTCGTTGACCGACGAGTTCCTGGGCCGGTTCATCCCCGCCGACAAGATCGAGACCGCCCGCCGCGATTATCCGCAGCGCATGGAGGAACTGACCGCCGCCCTGGCGGCCGACATGGGCTACGTCGCGGTGTCGGAGTACCTGGCCCGGCATACCGATCCGGACCTGTTCTTCTTCTACCAGCGCGGGCCCGACATGATCAGCCACCACTTCTACCACTACATGAAGACCGACGAGGACTTCGTGCGCGTGGATCCGGCCGAGGCCGAGATCTTCAAGGACGTGGTGAAGAACTACTACGTCTGGTCGGACGAGATCATGGGCGAGGTCCTGAGCTGGTTCCCCGCCGATCGGCAGGCCGTCGTGCTGAGCGACCACGGATTCTACGGCCCCCGGCAGAGCGGGGAGAAGGGCACCGGCGAGCACAGCGAGTGGGGGATCTTCCTGGTGCGCAGCCCCCTGTACCAGGCCGGGGTGAAGTTCGGGCACCTGGAACTGCTGGACATCTGCCCCACGATGCTGGCCCTGATGGGGCTGCCGGCGGGCAAGGACATGCCGGGGAGCATCCTGGCCGAGGCGGCGACTTCTGAGGGAGCCCGGCGGATCGCCGATCTGGAGAGGAACCGCGTGGATTCGTACCTGCCGCTGAGGCCGGCGGCCGGGCCGGAGGGGGAGAGGGATCCGCAGGTGGACGAGGAGATCAGGAGGCAGTTGAGGTCGTTGGGGTATATCAAGTGATTTTTGGGGGTGTGCCGGGCCGGGGCCTTTGATAGGGGCCTCAGCTGGTGGGTGGTGAGGGTGTTTTGAGGAAGTCCCGGGGTCGCTCCAGGTGGGGGTGGTTGTGGGATTTTTCTCGTTGGGGAGGGGCCTGGGTGGTGATATACTGACCAGGTAAGCCCAAGGCGGGAGCGGGGATTGCTTGACCGTTGGGTCACCATTTTGGAATTGAGTATTTTCCCCGGAATGGCTTATTGATATCTTTTGGGTAAACGGAGCCCGGCAGAATTTGTTGTTAACTAGACAGAAGCAGATCGGCGAATCCATGGGCACCATTGAGCGTGATGAGTTCAGGAGCATGTTGGATTCATATGAGCAATGCTTCCTTGCGATGGGAATCCTGCTCAAGAACCACCTCCCTTTGCCCACGCTCGTCCTTCTTTACACCGTGATCGACGGACTTGGCTGGCTAGCTGCACCCAATCCGAAACCGAATGATGTACGTAAACGGTTTTGTAAGTGGGTAGACAAATGGTTGTTGCCAGACCAAGTATTCGAATGCAATGCCGTCGATATCTATGGAGCACGGTGTGCGGTTCTTCATACGCTTACTTACGAATCTCACCTTGGGAAAATAGGCGAAGCGCGCACAATAGCGTACAAGTTCGGCGGTGCAAGTGAGACAATTCTGCGACTAGCGATAGAGAAGGCGCCTGAACCCCGCACTGTGATTGTTGACTTGGATAAGTTGATCGAAGCCACAAGAGCCAGCGGAGCGCGCTTCTTGGTTTATGCTGCTGATAATCCGCAGATGTCGAAAATACTGTTTGCGCGCGCACCAAGTTTTTTCACGCACCTCGACACGTCGTATCGACGTTTTGAGAGATCGGCGGATGACGGCTAGTTACAAGCCGTTCAAGCTGACAGTCGGCTCTGTCACGGCCCTGGCAGGAGCCAGGCCCGCGCCAGAACCGCCTGCAGCTTAACGCCAGGTCGTTATGCAATATCTAGGGAGTATATCCATATGAGGTTGTCCAGAGTCTGCATCGAAAATTTTCGGTGTTACAATGAACCTACTGAATTCCGACTCGGTGACTTGGCTTGCGTTATCGGCAGGAACGATATAGGTAAGTCGGCTCTCTTGGACGCGTTGGATGCGTTCTTCAACGATTCTATCGACAAGCACGATTTATGTACAACCGCAACGAGTAATGAAATTGTCATCACTTGCTATTTCGAAGATTTGCCACCCTCGTTAGTTTTGGATACAGCTGTTGAGACAACTCTAAGTCAAGAATCTATGCTAAACGAAAACGGCGAACTGCAAATTAAGAGAGTATTCAAGATCGGTAAGACACTAACGAAAGCAACTTACATCGTAGCGCACTATCCGGAGAATCAGGCACTTTCTGGGTTATTGTCGCTCATTAATAGCGACCTTAAACGAAAGGCTGCTGACGTTGAGGCCGAGTTGACCAATGTTGACTCTCGAAAGAACCCGGATTTGAGGCAAGCAATCCGAACTGCAGTGGGGGTAGAGACATTTGCGCCAACTGAATTAAAAGTCGATGGAAGTTTGGACGCTAACGACAATTTAAAGAAAATCTGGCCTGCGCTCAAAAAGCATATGCCAATATATTCAGTGTTTAAAACCGACAAGAGTATCGATGACAAAGACAAAGATGTTCAGGACCCGATGAAGCAGGCTATTAAGGAATCGCTCGCGATTCAAGAAATACAAGATTTGCTGACTGTCGTAGAAGAGAAAGTGAGGGACATATCAACTCAGGTGGCCGAGGCGACGATACTAAAATTGGAAAGTATCGATAAAAATATTGCGGAAAGAATGCGAACTGAATTTACGAAAGACCCAGGTTGGGAAAAAGTTTTTGATTTGACGCTTCTGAACGAAAGCGGAGTTCCACTAAACAAGCGGGGAAGCGGAATAAAGCGGCTAGTCTTGCTGAGTTTCTTTCAGGCCCAAGCAGAACGTAGGCAGAACGATACCGGTGCACCATCGATCATATATGGTATTGAAGAGCCGGAAACATCGCAGCACCCTGGTCACCAACAGATGATAATTGAATCGCTAATACGGCTTAGTGAGGTAGAAAATCTACAAGTGCTTTTTACATCACATAGTTCAAATCTCGTACGTGAGTTGCCAATAGAGGCTCTAATCTACGTAGGACAGGACCAGGAAGGCCGCCGAACAGTTGGCTATGGGCTTGACTTTGAGAATGGGTGCGAAGCGGAGTCAGTTATCAGTGAAATTGTTAAGACCCTTGGGGTACTTCCGAATCCGCTCGATAGAGTGAAAGTGCTGGTGTATGTTGAAGGCTACCATGATATAAAAGCACTTTCGCTCTACAGCAAGATACTGTCCGACGTTAATCCGGAGATACCGTGTTTGCTGGATAATATGTCGGTCGCATTTATTCTGACCGGTGGATCTACTTTGAAATATTGGATAAATGAGTATTTCCTGCGCGACCTAGGCAAGCCGGAGATCCACATTTACGATAGCGACGTCCCGGAATATGTGACCGCTGTGGCTGTAATGAACGCTGAAGGCGGTTTGAGGAAGGGATTCACCACCGCGAAACGGGAATTGGAGAACTATCTCGCGGCATCAGCAATTGAGGGTGTCTTTCGAGAGAATGGTAATCCTGTTGTTGTGCCCGAAATTACGGATGATATGGACGTACCTCATGCGGTAGCGCGGATCCTCCATGAAGCGAGTGACGCTCCGACGGACTGGGACGGACTGGAGGAGAAAGCCAAGAGTTCTAAGGCATCTCATTGCAAGAGAGTTCTAAACTCTCGCGCGGTAGAACTGATGACGGTCGAATTACTCCGAGAACGAAATGGATATGACGAAATGAAAGGATGGCTCAACGCTATTCAGGAAGCTATAGATGCATAACAGGAGCTTGAACCTGAAATGCCGCTCGTCACGCACCTGGCTTGCGGCAGGTCCGCGCCAAACGTCTTTGCAGGTTAAGCCAACGTTATACGGGTAGGAAATGTTGTCCTTGTTTGGCATCCATCACAACGGTCAGCACTTAGGCCCTTCCCATGATTGCGCCAATGCACAGGAGATTGCGGTATGAAGCTTGCGGCTGCGGTCCTCGTTGGAATTCTCCTGGTTTTCGGCCAGGGCGTTGCATGTGAATGTGAGCCCCATCTTCCATTGTCCGAGGCGCTGGCTGCCAACGACTTCGTCCTTTCCGGCCGAGTGTTGGCCCTCGAGGGAGAGTTCGAGTTAAAGGACGCAGGCGGTTCCGCTGTCTCGGCGGAAGGCACCTCTAGCGCCGATCTGATCGGCTGGGCCATTATGGTGGATCAAGTCTGGAAGGGCGTAGAGGCGGACACGGTGATCGTGTATACTAGGCGCGGGGTGCCCTCATGTGGCTATCCATTCAAGCAAGGCGAGTCGTACTTGATCAATGGCTATTACGTTTCTGCGTCGGCATTTCTATCCCGATACGAGATGCAGCGTGGAGTTCCTGGTGCCATCATCCTGGATGTTTCTCTTTGCTCCCGAACATCCGAACTTGGCAGGGCCTCTGAAGATCTCGCCATACTTGCTAAGCCGAAGTGGGATAGGATGTGGCAGCGGGATCGATCACCTGACTAGTAGTTGCAGCGGAGGTGCGGCTCTGTCACAGCCCGAGTGTGGCGAGGCCCGCGCCAACTGCAGCCCCTTCGGAAATTGAGTTTGGCCGACAGCTTTAGCCCAAACGATCGAGGAACAATGGACCGCTGGTTTAAGCGCATTTGGATCACCAATGGCGTTCTCATTTTCGTCGGGCTCGTGATCCTCGCGGTTGCGTTCACCGTCAATAGCCTTCCCAAGAAGCGGTTCCATTCCCCAGATACGGGTCCCAAGCTTGCCGCCGTTGTGGAAGATAGTCTGGCGACGCAAGACATATCGCTCGCGCTGCCGCGGAGGATCGGCAACAGCGACATTGTCTTTGTCGAGATCGGCGTCAAGGATCTCGAGCAACCTAGGGAAATCACGATCGGGATGGCGCCGTCGCGGTCGATAAACCTCCTGTTTTGCCGCCGGGATGGCTCGCAAGCCCGACTCCTCCTGGATCGCAAGGCCTTTGTCGTTGGGATAGATATTCCAACAGAGCGGGATACTTCCCGGACCTACAATCTCTACGAAATCGTGTTCGAGGACACGGATGAAGACGGACGTCTCACCCACCGTGATCGACCCCGGCTCTTTGGTTCGAAGCTGGACGGTAGCGGGCTAACTCAAGTCCTTCCGGATAGCCTGCATTGCGGGAGATACCGTTTCCAGGAGAACGGGACGGGGCTGGTTCTTGTCGTGCGAGAATGGCGACCAGGACTGCAGAGATCGGAGGACGAGCCAGAGCAGCTGCTCGTCTACGACTTGCAGACCAACGAATTGCGGCCTTTCATGGAAAATGCGTCGCTCATCGAGCGGGCGCGGAGAATTCTGTGGGATCAGTAGGTGCAGCGTGCCTATCAGGCCGGTCATGCTGAAACGGGGGCTGGAGACGGGGTGCCGCTGGGGTCCTCCCGGACCGGCGACGAGGTGGCTCCCAATTGGGCGAAAACGTCTGGCACCCTATGAGGCGAAACTGGATCAGGTTATGGGGCGGAGGTTTGCGCCAGTTGAGGAGAAGGAAGTCCCAGAAGGGCTACCTGGCGGGGGCTGTCGTTGATGGGCCGGATTCTCAGCTGGTTCCCCGCCGATCGGCGGGCAGTCGTGGTGAGCGACTAGGGTTCTATGGCCCCCGGTAGAGCGGGGAGAAGGGCACCGCCGAGCACAGCGATTGGGGCCTGTTCCTGGTACGCAGCCCCCTGTACCAGGCCGGGGTGAAGTTCGGCCACCTGGAGCTGCTGGACATCTGTCCCACGATGCTGGCCCTTCTGGGCCTGCCGGCGGGCAAGGACATGCCGGGGAAGATCCTGGTGGAGCCGGCGACGGTTGATGGCGCCCGGCGGATCGCCGACCTGGAGAGGAACCGGGTGGATTCGTACCAGCCATTGGGGGTCGGCGGTCGTGCCCGAGGGGGAGCGGGATCCGCAGGTGGACGAGGAGATCAGGAAGCAGCTGAGGTCGTTGTGGTATATCAAGTGACTTTTGGGGGTGGGCCGGGCTGGGACCTTTGATAGGGGCCTCGGTTGGTGGGTGGTGAGGGTGTTTTGAGGAAGTCCCAGGGTCGCTCCAGGTGGGGGGGGTGTGGGATATTTTTCGCTGGGGTGGGGGCTGCTTCGTGATATACTGATGGGCGTAAGCTATTGGGGGGAGCCGGAATCGTTACCGTTAAGATCATTTGCGAAATGCGGGTAATTCGACAGAACGGCAAGGCGATTTCCTTAGGGTTTACGGAGCCCTGTAAAATATGTTGTTAGGTGTAGGAGGTAGCTTGTGCCGCGTATCGATATTGGCAGCTACGAAGGATCATTTGTTCTTAGGTTTGGTGGCGAGTTCTCTCGTATCAACGCCTACACGCTTGCCTCTACGCTCGTTTCGGTTGCTGATGCGGCCCGAGCGGCAAATGGCCTGATCAACCCAGGCTATGATATTGAGGTAGTCGTAGAGGCCCTGGGTTCAGGTAGCTTCAAAGCGAAGATCCGGGCCGTCTACCGGCAGGGCGGAAATCTGTTTTCGGTTCAAAACTTAAGAGCTGTGGTACTCTCGGTTATCGCTGCTCACATCTATACGCAGACGTTGGCCCCAGGAGTGAGTATCAATGTCGTTACAAATGAGGACTCGGTAGTGGTGACCGCGGGCGATCAAACAGTTGTCGTGCCAAGAAGTACATACGAGGCGATGCAGGAAGTACAGAGTCTGGAGACTTTTCGGCAGGCAGTCAGTCGCGCATTCCGTTCGGTCGACGGCGACGAGACGATTCAATCTGTTGCGATCACGTCGGGCGACGATACGGACGAGGAAACGCCGATCGAAGTTTCGCGTGAGCAATTCGCGGTGCTGGCCGGCGAAACTGCGACTTCGGATGTTCCTACGCGAGAGGTCGAGGAGCAGACTGAAGTTCAGATTATGCGCGCCATACTAGAACAGTCTAGGAGGCGTTGGGAATTCGTGTGGCGCGGCGTGACGATAGCTGCTCCGGTTCTCGACTCCTCGTTTTTTGAGAAGTTTGCTGCACATGAGATCACAATTGCACCTGGAGACGCACTAGTTGTTCGGTTGCGAATTGTCCAACGATTGGATGCCTCGGGGATCTACGTTAATCAGAAATATGAAGTTGTTAGTGTACTGGAGCATATCCCGCGTCCCTCACAGGCATCATTGGGAGGGTAGAACGTCCACACCTTACAAGAACTTCCAGCTGTCGAAGCCGCTTGTCACGCCCCGGCGGAGCACGGGTCGCGCCAAAGGTCTTCGCAGCTGAAGCCAACGGTAGCCGTCACATTGCAAAAATTGCGAAGGACAAAAAGCTATGCATGAAATCAAATGTCCGCATTGCCAGAAAGCGTTCAAGATCGACGAGGCCGGCTACGCGGATATTCTAAAGCAAGTTCGCGATGACGAGTTCGAAATGCAATTGTCCAAACGGCTAGAATTGGCTGAGAAAGAAAAGCAAAATGCTGTGGATTTGGCGAAGACAAAGATCGCGAGCGAAATGGAAAAAGCGGCCGCCGCAAAGGATGGTGAGATTAGGGAACTCAAGGCCAAGCTTGATGCCGGAGCTGTCGAAAAAAAGCTGGCAGTGAAGGAAGCGCTAAATGCCCTAGAAAAGGAACGTGACTCGCTAGCTAACCAACTTCAGCAAGCAGAGCATGACAAAATAACTGCCTCTCAAATTTCCGACGCGAGGCTTGAGAGTGAACTGCAAAAATCAACTACAGAGAAGATCTCTGAGGTTCAGGAGTTGAAGGCCGAGCTTGAGCGCGCGAAGCACGAAAAACAACTCGCAGAGGTATCTCTTAAAGACAAGTACGAAACGCAACTCAAGGATCGTGATGGTGAGATTGAACGTCTCCGAGACATGAAGGCTCGCCTGTCGACAAAGATGGTGGGCGAAACCCTCGAGCAGCACTGCGAGACTGAGTTTAACCGCATTCGTGCGACGGCCTTTCCACGGGCGTATTTCGAAAAAGATAATGACGCGCGGACTGGCAGCAAGGGTGACTATATCTTTCGAGACGTGGTCGAGGAGGGTACAGAAGTACTTTCGATCATGTTCGAGATGAAAAATGAGAGTGACGAAACTGCTACAAAAAAGAAAAACGAAGACTTCCTCAAAGAGCTTGACAAGGATCGCACTGAAAAAGGCTGTGAATACGCGGTTCTCGTTTCACTTCTAGAGCCAGAGAGCGATCACTACAACTCTGGTATTGTCGACAAGTCGCACCGCTATCCGAAGATGTATGTTATTCGCCCGCAGTTTTTTATCCCGATCATAACTTTACTTCGAAATGCAGCTCAGAATTCGCTTAAATACAAAACAGAACTCACTTTGGTTAAATCGCAAAACATTGATATTACCAACTTTGAGAACGAGATCGAGGAATTTAAGACAGGCTTCGCACGCAACTACGAACTGGCATCAAAAAAATTTAAAACGGCTGTTGAGGAGATCGATAAGACCATCGATCACCTTCAAAAGACCAAGGACGCACTGCTTGGTTCTGAAAACAATCTTCGCCTTGCCAACAACAAAGCCGACGACCTGACAGTCAAGCGTCTGACCAGGGGTAACCCGACAATGGCCGCTAAGTTCGAGGAGTTGAAAAATAGGGAATCTTCCGGCGCTGAGTGAGTCGCATTCTCCGAAGAGAATTGACCGATATGCAGTATCTGCTGCGCAGGGAAGTTGGGGCGGATCCGTTTTTGTTCCGTACCAGGCCCGCCGGGTGTGGCGAATGTTGACGGATAACACCAATGAGGCCCCTGGTCGTCAAGAGGGTATTCTAATCCCTCCGGTTCCTTGAAAACCGCATATTGCCGTTGCCAGGATTGACGCCGCCCCGTCTTGGTTTCCTGGTACTGGTACAGGGTGTCTTGGGATGGCGGGTGTGATATAATCGGGAAAACCAAAATATGGAGGGACACCGGTGAAGTCTTTTCTATTAGGCATTTTAATGGCTTCGTATTGTGGAAATGCCGCCCAGGGCGGGCTCATTGCCGAACTATATCCCGAACATGACAACCAGGCCTTCGGAATCGAGATGGCTGGCCTGGGCGATGTCAACGGGGATGGACTGGATGATTTCCTGATCATGGACGAAAGGCAAGAAGGACCCGGATACTCCGGTCGGGCCTACGTTTTTTTTGGCGGGCCGGGCGTGGGCACCGAGGCAGATCTTGTCATCCAGGAGGGGGATTCAGGCTGGCTCGAGGAAGCCCTGGCCGGGCCCTTCGACTTCAACGGCGACGGATTCGGAGACATCGCCCTCGGGGCACCCTATTACGATGTGGACGGCATGGAGAATGCCGGGATGGTCTTTGCCTACTACGGCGGACCCGACCTTGACAACATTGCCGATCATGTCATCCCGGGGCCTTGGACAAGGTACTACTTCGGGCGAGGTCTGGCCTGTGCGGGGCGATTCGACACTGAGGACGAATTCGACGACCTGGCAGCAACCATCAATACCAGCTATGGGTGGGGTCCGCCCCCGACGGTGTACGTGTTTCGAGGCGGTCCTGAACCCGGGGTGGATTCCTGTTGGGGCAGAACCCTCGGAACCCATTACGATGGTTTCGCCTCCCACCTTGAATTCGCCGGGGACACCAACGGGGACGGCGCCGGGGATATCGTGCATGGGCTTCCGTTTGCCCAGGGGCTCTTCTTTGACGGAACGAACCTGATTCCCACCAATGGTGTCGGTGCCGCCACCACTCTCCACGGCGGCGAGTTCATGTGGTATGCAGGGTATTTCTACCAGCCATTAGACGTTGGAGAAGCCTATCTCGGCTACGACATCGACGGCAACTTCGACTTCGATGCGGACGGTTTCGATGACGTCATCGCGGCGGCGCCGAACATCGAGGAGTCCCGGCTGATTCGGGGCAACCCGGACATCTGGGAAGGGGAAGGGTTGTCCCTCATTCCAGGCCAGGACGTCGCCGGCCTGGAAGACATCAACGGCGACGGGTACGACGACCTCGCCATCGTGGATCTCTTTTGCGCCGTATGGGTCTTCTGGGGTGGGCCCAGTCCGGATTTGGTGCCGGATGTCCGGTTCGGAACCCCCATCGGTGAGGAATGGGACCAGGCCCAGGTTGAAAGGGCAGGGGATGTCGATGGGGATGGCCGTTGCGACCTCCTGGTCCACTATCGTAAATTCCTGCCGAACGGGGACCATGCTGACCTGGTCCGGGTATGGGGTTGGACCGAGGGAACGTCTGGCGTTTCCCCGGAAACGGACGGGATGCCCGACCTTGCCTTCATGGGGTGTTTTCCCAATCCCGCCAACCCGCGATCGGAGATCAGTTTCAAGATCAATCGAAGGGACGAGGTCCAGGTACGGATCTTCGACACCCGGGGAAGGTTGGTCCGTACACTCCTTAACAGCCCGGTTGACTCCGGCACCCATCGCGTGTCCTGGGACGGGGCGGATGCGAGGGGTCGCCCAGCCCCCAGCGGGTCTTACCTGGTCCAGATTCTGGGGATGGGGAGAGCCACGACTGGGAAAATATCTCTGGTCCGGTGAGTCGTTGTAGCTTCATGATGTTCAGACGCATTGCTAGATCCGAATGTCGCCCAGCTGAAGTAGTAATAGTTGGGTCGCATGTCAAGCCGTTCAATTTGACAGAACGGCTGATTCCGGGGCTGGTTGACCCCACCGCCGCGCCGATCCAGTCCGCAGCTTATCGCCAGGTCGTTATGTTTCCAATGTGGTCGAGCCGGCTTGAATCAATGCCAGAATTATTGCCGCGAGATTGCCTCATATGAGGCTTTTCAATTGCAAAAATATCACGGCTCGAGGTTATGACCCCGCCACCCCCAACATAAAAGAAGGCCCGGAACCACCGCCCCGGGCCCTTCTCCTTACGGGGTCACCCCCCAATCACCCGCAGTCCTCAGCCGCCTTCTTGTCGAACTTGGCCAGCTGGTCCTTGTAGTAGTCGTTCTCGGGATCCAGTTCGATGGCCTTTCGGATCCGCACCAGCGCCTCGGTGCAGTCGCCGCGGGCGGCGCAGATCTCCGCCGCGGTGTCGAGGATCGTGGCGCGCTGGGCGTCGTCCTCGGCCAGTTCGATGCCGCGCAGGGCCATCTCCTCGGCCTCGTCCAGCTTGATCCCGTTCTCGAAGCACCACCAGGCGAAGGCGTTCAGGCGGCGGGCTTCGTCCCGCCAGCCCTCGGGCTGCAGGCCGACCTTCAGCTCGAAGGCCTTGTCGGCGTCCTTCTCCACCAGCAGGGCGTGGTCGATGCGCAGGCCGGTCAGCGAGCGCGCCAGGTCCTCGTCGGTGTTGCCCTCGGCGGCCTTGAGCGCCGCGGTGATGTAGGGCACGGCCTTCTCCCTGGCGTCCATGGAGCCGGCCATGCGGCTGACCATCTGGGCCAGCTCGACCTTGTCCGACACGGTGGCGCCGGGAGAGGCGAAGGCCAGGTCGGCCTCGGCCGCGACCTCGGCGAACGTGAAGCCGCCGCCGTCGGCGCCGTAGTACATGTTGGTCAGGATCTGCTCGGTGAAGTGGTCAGCATCGGAGGGGTTCAGTTCCCGGGCCTTCTTGAAGTGGTCCACGGCCACGCGGAAGTCGAAGTCGCAGGCCGCGTCGTTGGCCAACCGGGCGGCCAGATCCGCGGTCGGGGCGGCCGCGTAGGCCTCCTTCTTGGCGGCCATGGTCCGCATGTCGGCCTTGGCGTTCTCGACGGTGGCGGCCCAGCGCTCGGCGCCCTCGTAGCCGATCCAGCGGTCGGTGACCTCGCCGTCGCCGTTGACGGCGTAGAAGGTGGGATAGGCGCGGATGCCGTAGATCTTGGCGACGTCCGGTCCCTCGCCCTTTTCGCAGTCGATCTTCAGGAAGACGGCGCCCTCCAGGGCGTCGGCGATGGCCGGGTTGTTGCTCGCCTCACGGGCGAACACCTTGCAGCTCGGTCACCAATCGGTGTAGAAGTCGATGATGACGAGCTGGCCGGCCCCCTTGGCCTGGGCCAGGGCATCGTAGTAGGACTCGGCCGCGATGGGCTCGGCCTGAGCGGCGCCCGCCAGCAGCAGGCACAGGGCCGCACCGGCGAGACCGGTATGGATTCGGGTCATGGTGTTCTCCTCGGAGGCGGTTCGGGGTCGGGGCGACATGGTCTACCCAAGGAGTAGGAATATACGGGATTCCCGCAAGCGGGTTCCAGTACGAAAAGCGGCCGGACCCGGAAGAGTCCGGCCGCCTCAGTGTGATCGCCGGTAGGCGATCTTGCCGTCGACCACCGTCAGGACCGTCCCCATCGACAGGAGGACGGCCGGTTCGGCCGCCACGGGATCCCCATCCAGCACCGTGAAATCGGCCAGATAGCCCGGTTCGATGCGTCCCAGGCGATCCTCGGCGAACCCGGCGAACGCCGAACCCGCCGTGTAGAGCTCCAGGGCGGTGGCTGCGTCCAGCTTCTCCTGGGGCATCCACCCCCCGGGGGGCGTGCCGTCGTGGTGGGTGCGGGTGCGGGCGGCGTACAGGCCCCACAGCGGGTCGACGGCCTCGATGGGGAAGTCTGTGCCCAGGCACAGGTGGGCGCCGGCATCCAGCAGGGACCGCCAGGCGTAGGCGCCGCGCAGGCGTTCGTTGCCCAACCGCTCGTCGGCCCAGTCCATGTCGCTGGTGCAGTGGGTGGGCTGCATGGCGGCGATGACGCCCAGATTGCCGAAGCGGGGGATGTCGTCCACGGCGAGGATCTGCGCGTGCTCGACGCGCCAGCGGCGGTCGTCACCGCCGAGATCGCCCAGGATCTCCGCGTAGACGTCCAGCACCAGGCGGTTACCCCCGTCGCCGATGGCATGGGTGCAGATCTGGAAGCCCAGGCCGCCCAGGTCGCGGCAGACCTCCAGGAGGTGGTTCCGCGGAGTCACGGCCAGGCCGCGGGTGCCGGGGGCGTCCGTGTAGTCGTCAAGCAAGAGGGCGCCGCGGCTGCCCAGGGCGCCGTCCGCGTAGAGCTTGACCGCGCGGATGGTCAGCATCCCCCCGGGATGGAAGTACGGCCCCTCGGCGGCGGCGTGGGCAAGCACCTCGGGCTTGTCGTCGTACATGGCGTAGATGCGCAGGGGCAGTTCGCCCGCGTCGGCCATGGCGCGGTAGATGCCCGCCAGTTCGAGGTCGACTCCGGCCTCGTGGACCCCCGTCAGGCCGTACTTGAGGCACTCGGCCACGGCCAGGTCGATGCGGCGGCGTTTCTCGGCCGCGCTCGCGGGGGGGACGACTTCGCTCACCAGGTCCACCGCGTTGTCGATCAGGACGCCGGTGGGCTCGCCGTCCGGTCCGCGCAGGATGCTGCCGCCCTCGGGATCGGGCGTTTCGGCGGTGATGCCGGCGGCCAGGAGCGCCGCGCTGTTGGCCCAGGCCGCGTGGCCGTCGATGCGGCGCAGCAGGGCGGGGCGGTCGCCGGTGACCGGGTCGAGCTGTTCGCGGGTGGGGTATTCCTGCACCGGCCAGTCGTTCTGGTCCCAGCCCCGGCCCAGCAGCCAGTCGGAGCCGGGTGCCGCCGCGTCAGCGGCGGCTATCCGTTCCAGGGCTTCATCCACGGTGGCGGTCCCCACCAGGTCGATCTGCGCCAGGGCGGTGCCCAGCCCGTACAGGTGGCAGTGGCTGTCGATGAAGCCGGGGATCAGCGTCGCACCGGCGAGGTCGATCACCTCGGCGCCCGGGCCTGCTTGCTCGCGTGCGTCCTGATCGCTGCCCACGTAGGCGATGCGGCCGTCGATCACCGCCACGGCGGAGGCGCCGGGAGCGGCGAAGCCCTCGGGAATGCTGGCGCCGGTAAGGACCAGGGCGGTGGACTCGATGACCGGTTCCTGCCGGCTGCAGCCCCACGAGGCCAGGACGGCCAGGATCAACAGAATGATGGTGAAGCGACGCATGGCCGTCCTTTCGCACGGGGAAGGGGCGATTCCGTCCCTGACACTAGCAGGTCCGCGCGCTAGAATGAAGGCCCAACCCGCAATGAGCCGCGACCCGGCCCGGAATCCTGGAAGGACGATCCATGCCCCCCCGCAAGACCACGTTCACCCGCGATCCCGCGTTTGCCGCCCGGGTCCTGGAGGCCACCGCCCGGCTCCGGGACGAAGCCGGGGCGCTCCGGTTCGGCGACCCCGTCGCCTGGGTCTACAATCCGCTGCAGTACGCCTGGGACCTGCACCGCCAGTACGTGGAGCGGTGGGGAGCATCCCCCCGCAAGGTGCTGATGCTGGGCATGAACCCCGGCCCCTGGGGCATGGCCCAGACCGGGGTGCCCTTCGGCGAGGTGGGTTTCGTGAAAGGGTGGCTGGGGCTGGACGCCCCGGTCGGCAAGCCCGTTCCCGAGCATCCCAAGCGGCCGGTCCTGGGGCTGGACTGCCCCCGCTCCGAGGTCAGCGGCCGCCGCCTGTGGGGCTTCTTCGCCGAGACCTTCGGCGCGCCCGAGCGGTTCTTCACCGACCACGTGATCGTCAACTACTGCCCGCTGGTCTTCATGGAAGAGGGCGCCCGCAACCGCACCCCCGACAAGCTGCCCGCCGCCGAGGCCGCCCCCCTGTTCGCAGCCTGCGACCGCCGGTTGACCGCCCTGGTCGATCTGTACCGCCCCCGGTTCGTCCTGGGGGTGGGGGCGTTCGCCCGGGGCAAGCTGGAGGTGCTGTTTGGCCCGAAAGCGCCGGCCCGTCCGGGCGGGCACAGGCCCGAGGTCATCGGCCAGATCCTGCATCCCAGCCCGGCCAGTCCGGCCGCCAACCGGGGGTGGGCCGAGGCGGCGGGCCGGCAGTTTGCGGAGATGGGGGTGTGGGGTTGAAATTTGTCAGGGACTGCATCGGTCAACACTGCTGTCCAAGATCAATCGGTTTTCCCTTTGTCCCGCCCCTGAACCCGCCCCGATCCCCTGTTTGGAACGGGTCGTTCACCCGCTCCCACCTGGGCCTGGACATGGATACCCCAATGGAAGACCGGTCGAACCTCTCCAACTGGGGGGCCCGTAAAGGGAAGACCGATGGTCGGCGGACTGCACAGCCAGTCCTCCAGGGACGCAGCCTGACGGAGAACCCCCGGTTGCCGACGCCCGGGAAGGGGGATCGGTCTACCCCGGAACTCCAAAACCGCGCTGAAAACCCGGATTGAAGGCTGTTTTCGGGGATATAGGTCCCCCGGGGGGCGAATTTGGATACCATTATCATAAAGCAGGGAAGCGACCGAGCCAAGATTGCCTAAGCGTGCTGCCGCCAATCCCCATTTCGGTTATACGGATTATTGCGTTGGACTCTAAGTACGCGCGTTGCATGGGACCTCTGTCTTCCTTCCCATGTTGGCTTAACCTGCAAAGTCGATTTGAGCGACCCTGGCGCCAGCCGGGGCGTGGCAAGCGGCTTTGAGATGTTCACTGGCTTAATTGTTAGCCCCCAGGCCGCTAATGCACCTGCACATTATTTCAAAATGGACGCGACATCTTGGGCCCCACCCAGCAACCGAACGATCTCGACAGGGCTGGTATTGGACATGTATATCACCAAGTACGAGTAGACGGGAAAGAACCGGACCGGGTGGGTGGTCAAATCCTCTCGGAAATGCCCCATGGCAGGATTCTCTGCCAAGAGTTCGAACACCTCCAAGAAGCGATCAAGGACCCTGTCGGCCGCATCAATGCTGTCCTCAGCTATATAGTTCAGAATTTCTCGAAGATCGGTTCGAGCTTGAGGGACCAGATAGTAGCCTGGCATGCTACAACTTTCTCTTCCGGAGTTCCTGCCGCAGTTCCTCCATGACTGCAGGGCCGTCGAGAAGTTCTCCAGCCAGGGCTTGGTCGACACCTTTTTGGATCTCGCCACGCAGAGCCTGCAGCCTCGCTTCAAGCAGGAGTTCGCGCTCTTTGAGCAGGCGCAGGCCATCTCTGACGACCTCGCTCACCGAGGCATAGTCACCCGAGGCGACTTTGCTTTTCACGAATTCTTCAAAGTCCTTGCCCACAGAAACATTCACCGTTCAGACCTCCTCGTTTATCTCCTGGTTTCAGCGTACAAGAATTAGCAAAAATTGTCAACTGTTGATATCGTGGTCCTGTGGGATGACCGAGGCTGCCGTGGGTGTCCGCCCATTTGGGTTCGGACCACGGAGGGCTCCGAACCCAGGAGTTCGGCGAGACGGTTGCTCGTTTGGGATTCTCGCCATTTCCCTGAATATCTGGTAGAATCCAGGTGGGTGGTTCCCGTCCGGGCCGCCGTCCCGGACGGGAACGCCTCCCGATGGTCCCCCATCCGGTTGCCGCACCAGGGCAAGTGATCATCCGGGTCAACCTCTGCCGGGAGGTCCGTCATGCCCTGCGACAAGCTGATCGATTATCTGACCGGGAATTCGGTGGCTTTCAAGCTCGTGAACCACCCCAGCGCCTTCGCCGCTCAGGACGTGGCGTTCAAGTCGGGGGTGCCGGGCCGGGTGTTCGCCAAGACCGTCATGGTGACCCTGGACGGCGAGATGGCCATGGCCGTGCTGCCGGCCGACAGCCGCATCGACTTCCACCTGCTGCGGGAGGCCGCCCGGGCCGAGACCATCGCCCTCTGCCTCGAGGCGGATTTCGAGGAGATCTTTCCCGACTGCGAGCTGGGGGCCATGCCGCCTTTCGGGAACCTGTACGGGATGCCGGTCTTCGTGTCGGGTAACCTGATCCGGGCCGAGACCATCTCCTTCAATGCGGGCAACCACACCGAGGTCATCACCATGCCTTATCACGACTTCGAACGGCTGGTCAAACCCCGGATCGGGTTCTTCTCGTTCCGGCGGCCACTTGCGCGAAAGGCCTGGGCTTGAAGGATCCTTCCCCCAGGCCGGACCTGGAACTGGAGCCGGCGCCCGACGCCGGTGGGGAGAACCTCTACGCCACGGCTCCCTACCCCTACCAGTCCCTGGATGAACAGGGCCGCTTTCTCTACGTCAACCCCGCCTGGTGCGATCTGTTCGGGTACGGACTCGAAGATGTGGTCGGCAGTTCCTGGCCCGAATACCTGGATCCTCGATGCCGGGACCTGGCGTCCGACCGGTTCTCGGGGTTCAAGCAGAGCGGGCGGGTGACCGGATACCTCTTCGACGTCCGGCACCGCGACGGCCTCCTGATCCCCATCCGCCTGGACGGACGCATCTCCTACCTCCCCGACGGCGCCTTCGAACGGACGCATTGCTTCCTGATCGACATGCGTCCGGAACTGAAGGCCCGGCAGCAGCTGATGGAGAGCGAGGAGAAGTACCGGAGCCTCCTGGACCGGGTCCAGGGGGGGATCTGGGAGATCGACCGCGACGGCCGCTCCACCTACGGGAACAAGGCCCTTTGCGACATGCTGGGGGTGACCGAGGAGGAGTTCCTCGGCAGCCACATGTTCGACTACATGGACGAGCGGGGCATCGAGATGATCAAGGGCCACCTGGCCCGACGGGAACAGGGCATCGCCGAGCAGCACGATCACGAGCTGATCGCCAAGGACGGGCGCCGGATCACCGTCTTCTTCGACACCCGTCCCCTCTTCGACGAGGGCGGCGAGTACTGCGGGGCCATCGCCGAGGTCCTGGACGTCACCGACCGCCGCCGCATGGAGAAGGAGGACTTCCACGCCCAGAAGCTGAAGAGCCTGGGCATCCTGGCCGGCGGCATCGCCCACGACTTCAACAACCTGCTGCAGGCCATGGTGGGGAATCTGGACCTGGCGGAACTCGAGGTCCCCCGGGATTCCGGGTTGCGAGAATACTTCCGGGGCATCCGCCGGGCCGCCGGCCGGGCCGGCGACCTGTGCCGCCAGATGCTCGCCTACGCCGGGCGGGGGGAATTCGAGGTCGAGGATTTCGACCTCGGCCTCCTCGTGAAGGAGATGGCCGGGCTGATCTCCGTGTCCCTCGACAAGAAGGCCCGTCTGGTCATGGACCTCTCGCCGTCCCTCCCCAGGGTCCACGGGGATGTCACCCAGCTGCGGCAGGTGGTCATGAACCTCATCACCAACGCCTCGGAGGCTCTGGGGGGCGAGCCGGGCGAGATCAGGGTTTCCGTCGGGACCGAGCCCGCCTCGGAGGGATCCGGCCCCGGCCAGGTGGTCTTGACCGTCCAGGACACCGGCTGCGGGATGGATCCGGAGACCCAGCAGCGGCTCTTCGATCCCTTCTTTTCCACGAAGTTCTCCGGTCGGGGGCTCGGCATGGCGGCGGTCAGGGGCATCGTCGATTCCCACCGGGGGACCATCACCGTGGACAGCATCCCCCTGCAGGGCACCACCGTCAGGGTGGCTCTGCCGGCGAGCACCGGAACCCTCGACAAGGCGGGGGATGGGCTGTCGGACCGGGCGGGGGCGGGCGCGGGGGAAGCCCCCCTGGTCCTGATCGCGGACGACGAGGAGATGGTCCTGAGGATCCTCGGCCAGATGCTCAACATCCTGGGGTATCGTGTCCTGACCGCCCATGACGGCGATGAGGCCCTGGCGATCTTCAGGAGGGCGGGCGGCACGCTGGCGGCCGTCCTGCTGGACCTGACCATGCCGCGGATGGACGGGCAGGAGGTCTTCCTCGCCATCCAGGCCGCCGATCCGCAGATGCCCGTGGTCATCTTCAGCGGATTCCCGGCGGAGGACATCGCCCTGCGGTTCCCCGAACCCCGACCTGCGGCCTTCCTGCAGAAGCCGTTCTCCCTGGAGGGGCTGAAGCTGGTGCTCGGTCCCCTGCTGGGATCCCGGCCGACCGATGGGAGCAGCCCGGGCTAGGCGATGGGGATCAACGCATCCTGCACCGAACCCAGACCCTGCACGAACTGGAGCAGCCGGGCCACGCCCAGCTCGAAGCCCGCGCGTGGCGGCTGCCCGGGCCGCAGGCCGCCTTCCATGGTCTGCCCGGCGAAGGGCAGGATGTAGCCCAGGGCCTGCTCTGCCTTCCCGCTTCCGGGCATGTCCTCGATGATCACCGGCAGGTTCCCGCAGTAACGCACCAGGGAGGCTTCGGCCTCGGAGGATAGCGGCCGACCGGGGACCACCTCGATCCCGCGGGTCGCCAGCACCCGCACGGCCTCGGCGTGGGTGAGCCGCGGGTGCGCGACCCTCAGCATCTGATCCAGGCGCGTGACCGCGCGCCCGCCCAGCAGGTCGGCGCCCAGATCGGCTGCCACGGCCTTCACCAGGTCCTGCATCAGGTCGCCGAGCCCCGTGCCATCCAGGTCCAGCCCCACCGCCTCGATGAGCTTGAACTCGGCGGGGGATCCCGTGGCGTCGAGAGCCCAGGGCCGCAGGCCGGCGGTCTCGCACCAGACGGCGGGGAACCCTCGCCGCACCATGGCGTCGAGGTGGTCCAGGCCGGAGGCGGGGGAGAGGCCGCCCGCGGCCGCGGCTGCGCCTGCGGCCGCACGGGCGGCGAACAAGGGTACGGGGATCTCCTGGAACCGGCGTTCCTCGAGGAAGCTGCGGATGCGCCGCAGCACGCGGTTGTGGATGGCCAGCCGTCGGGCCAAGGGACGGGGACGCCCGGGGGCCAGGAACAGGGCCGAATGGAAAACGGGAGTCTGATCGGGAAGGTCGAGAGCGTGCGCAGGCGCGTTCATGGAGGGATCTCCTTTCGGGCTCACGGGCCGCGGTTAAAGGACAGCGGGAGATTAAGCGCCGCGGGGGCGGATGTCAAGTATGCAGCGGCCCGTGTGCCCACAGGGCCGCTGCGGGTCGGCCTCTGCGGCGAGGCCGCCGTGGGCGGCCGCCTTGGGCGGCCGCCATGGGCCGGCCGCAAGTGGTTCTTGTGCCTGGACTTGATGAATGGTGAAGCAGCCGGGTTCTTACGAACCCGGCTGGTATCCGGTTGATCAAGATGAAGGGCATGCCGATTGCCAAATCGGAGGGGTCCATTCCGGCCTCCCGTTCGATGAGAAGAGCCGCTATTTCAAAAGCAGGGCTTTCACGGTTTGGCTCTCCCCACCGGCCTCCAACCGGATCATGTACATCCCCGTTGGAACGGTTCTGCCGGCTTCATCCCTGGCATTCCAGGGAACGCGGTACGTCCCCGGGGCATAGTCCCGGTCCTCCAGGACGATGATCTGATTGCCTTTGAGGTCGTACACGGTGACCTGGACGTGCTGGTTGTTGGGGATCGAAAACTGCACTTCGGTCAGGGCGTTGAAGGGATTGGGTCCCACGCTGGCCCCAAGGAGACCGGCCTGCCCCGCGGCGTCCAATCCGTCTGATGGTGGGGTACCGCTCGTGGGATTCTCCTGCCCGGCGTCGAGGGGACACTGCGCCTTGAGCGTCACGATGCTCCTTGAGGTCCCCAGGAAAACCCGGTCACCGACGACTTCAAAATCGCTCTGGGTACCCAGGCACAAGCCGAGTTCTACAAGGTTGCAGGGGTCGGTTGCATCAAAGACAGCGATCAAATTTGAATAGAACTCGTGTGCGTAGACAATATTCCCGGCAATCTCGACCTGAGTGTAGTACTTGCCGGGGTTGTATTGGCATGAATAGGTGACACTGTCCGGCAAGGAATACCCTACGGTCCAGAGCCCCGAAGAAGTCGCAAGGCAGACAAACCCATCGCCTAAGGCAAAATCGGAAGTCCTCCCCGCCGAACAACTCACATTGGCCGTTACGGAGGGCACGGAAGGAACGGCAACATCGACGACAACAAGATCCGCGTTGCTGTAACTGAGAATGACATGATGGCCTTGATTCTTGATTTTTTTGATCCACCCGTCAGCCAGCGGCAACTCGGAAACCAGGGCAGGATGCCACGGGTCGGATATATCCAAAACCCGCAAACAATTCGTGGTATCATCAACCGCTTCCGCCAGAAAGACGTGGCCCTCATGGATCGCCGCTCCCCAGACCACCCGCTCCTCAGCGCTGCGAAGGGTAACCGTTTCCCGTGGCCCCGTGGGGCCGGGAGGGGTCACGAGGATCGTCCCGAGATTATCATCCCACCCATACATATGCCCAAGAACGGCCACGTCTTCGCCGAAGGTAATGAATCCCGGAATTGCGGCGTCCATGAGGAGGAAGGTTTCCGTCGCCGATGGTGGTAGACCATCCAGGACATCGAACAAATTGAGATTCGGGACGGTGTAAGTCAGGAGCCAATGCCCTTTGGAGGCCATCATACGCCCCGGCAGCAGGGAATAATCAAGGAAGGGACTCGGATAGTTCCCGTTCGGATCCACGACGCGCATGCCGTACTTCTGCGAGGCCACCGCAACGTAGGGGTCGGCCGCTATGACGTGCGTGGCGCCGCCAGGAAGGTACGTGGTCTTTTCAATCCTCGGACCATGCGGATCCGAGACATCGATCTCCCTTAGCCCAAGGGAACCATCAGCAACATAAACGATATCTTCTCCGACGGAGAAACGAGACGGGGAACCGCCGAGATAGCATGACCCCAATACGGACGGGGAGTCCGGGTTCGTTATGTCGACGACGAGGAGTTCAGGTGTGTTCGAGACGGCATACATGAGGCCGTCCTCTATGACGACTCCGGCTCTCAAGGTTGCGAAATCCAAGAACCCCGTCTGCGTGATGGCGCCGTCTTCGGCGAATTCGAGCCAGTAAACATTCTCCCTAGAGGAAGTCACGTACAGATGGTTTCCGTCGCGCACGATGTCATAATTGGATGGGGGAGCACCGGCAATGTCGATGGGGGTGAGACCACCGCCTTCCATCCTGTAAATGAAGATCGCCCCGGAACCGAGAGCCCTGTATCCCAGCACGAATACGAGATCGTTGTAAACGGCAAAGCCGTTCCCGCTGAAGTAGACGTTGGTTTCCAGCCGGCCATTTCCAATTCGTGTCAATGATGCATCCGACTGTATCTTGAAGAGATCGAAACTGGGGGCCTCACCCAGCGGGCTGGATGATGCAGCAAATGCGAAGGAATCCACCACGGCGAACTTGTTGAGGTCCTGAAAGAAGCGAGACGTGACGATGAACGGCGCCAGGGGATCGGAACAGTCGATCGTGTGGACATAATCGGAGGCATCGGCGAGAAAGGCGTAAGGCGGGAATCCGCTCAGCGAAACCGCGTCGGCCCCCACATTGACCTCGGATTCGAATGGGCGGAAATCGCGGTAGTCGAAACAATCCTGGGCCCAGGAAGGCAGAGCAACCGCAAGGAGGGCCATCCCCAGGATTGTTCCCGGAAATCGCGCGGCTCGGCATTTCATGGAAATATCCTCCGGAATGAAAATTTCCAGTTATTCCTGCATTCAAATAAGTCGCGAGGATTATATCACAATCATTCGCACCTTGGCGAAAAAGCTGAACTCCCCGCTCTCATCGCGGTCCAAAGTGATCGTGCGGTCCTGAGCCTGGACTTGATGAATTGTGAATCAGGCGGGTTCGCACGAACCCGGCTGGTATCCGGTTGATCAAGAATCCCGCCCATAGGAACAGGTTCTTCTTGCAGGTTTACCGAACTCCCTAGGGGACCAAGCTGGCGAAATAGGCCTTCATCTTTCTGGTCATGATTTCCGCAACGAAGCAGCCGCCCACCGTGCCCCCGATTCCTGCTCCGATTGCGGTTCCCAGGTAGGACACATGGATGAACTCCGCGCCAAGGCCGCCGCCAAGTCCGGATAACAATCCACAGATGCAAAATCCCAGGATTGTGGCCGGTTGACGAATGGCGAATCGTTTGGCTCGTTCGTAGAGCAGATTATGCTCGAGATCCGGATACTTACTCAGCTCCGGCCATTGTTGCGCTCTTGTGCTCATAACGATCACCTCATGCCGTCAATCACATCCCAAGCCGCCTCGAAACCAGTTGATCCCGCGATTGCGCCAACCCCGGCCCCAACCCGGGCTCCACAGGGACCGCCAACATTGCCCCCAATAAAGGCACTAAGATTGCCACTAGCCAGGAACGAAGTGGGGCCTGCGCCTGGACTTAATGAATTGTGAATCAGGCGGGTTCTTACGAACCCGGCTGGTATCCGGTTGATCAAAATGAAGGGCATGCCGATTGCGGAATTGGAGGTGTCATTCCCGGCCTCCCGGTCGAAAATCCCATGCCTCCCAGTAGGATGGCTTCCATGACCGATGAATTCCCCGTCAAGGGGGAGGCACATCCGGCCTCAAGGCGCCAACCATCGTTGCCGATGGTCTCGACCCCGCAATTGGCGGAGCCCTCAACCGGTGCCCAGGGCACCCGGTCCTCGCCGGCCTCGCCGGCGACCCTGGCCACCCCGGCGACTCTGGCGATTCACAACAACTTCCGCAACGCCGTCGGAGGGCTGCGCCGCGAACTGGTGCGGACCATCTACTACCTGCGGGTGATCCATGACCGCAAGATCTACCGCGCCCTGGGTTACACCAGCATACGCACTTACGCGGCCGAACACGGCGGCCTGACCGAAGCCCAGTGCAAGGCCTTCCTGCGCATCGGCTCAAAATTGGACGACTTGCCCGCCATGAAACGAGCCCTCGCAGACGGCTCCCTCACCTGGCGGAAGGCCAATGCCATCGTCGGCGAAGCCGACCCGGAGAACGAGCAGAAACTGGTGGACCTGGCCTGTGGGTTGTCCGAAACGGCCTTGCAAGCGGCGCTGGCTTCGCCAGCGCCGCAGGCCGCGCCTCAGGCATCACCGCTGGCCCCCTCGAAGGGGGCCCCGCCTTCGGCGGGGCCACTGGCGGGGCCACTGGCGGGGCCTACCCCCAAACCCGAACCTACGGTTCGCCCTGCGGGCGAACCTTCGGTATTCCCTGCGGGCGAACCTTGCTATGTCACCTTCAAGTTCACCGCCGAGCAGTATTCCCTCTGGGCTGCCTTCAACGCCCGCAAGGGCGGCCGGACCAAGGAAGACGCCCTGACCGCCGCCCTCACCGCCGCCCTCACCGCCCCACCGGCCGCCACCCCGGTCAACGGCCCGCAAGCTCCCGCCGAGGGTCCGGCCACCCTCATCATCCTGCGGGTATGCCCCGCCTGCGGGCGGGGCACGCTGACCAACAACCGCGGGACCTTCGAGGCGCCCACGGCGTTGCTGGAAACCGCCTTCTGTGACGCCATCGTCGAGGGCGCCGATGCCCGCCGCCGCCGCATCGTCTCCCATCGTCTGCGGCGCAAGGTGCTCCAGAGGGACAGCTTCACCTGTCAGGCCGCCGGGTGCCCCCACACCCAGCATCTGCAGATCCACCACCGCCTTCCCGTGGCCCGGGGCGGCGAAACGGTCCTGGATAACCTGGTCACGCTCTGTGCGGGTTGCCACCGGAGGCTGCACGAACAGGAGGAGGAACTGCGCAAGGCCAGCCGGGATCCGGTGGCATGAGGGATTCAGGCGCGGATGTCCCATCCGCCCCACACCGCGCACGCTCCTTGCAACCCCCTCCCCGAACACCGAATTCGAGGCCCGGGACGGCTGCCAATGGCCGCTTTCCTGCCATGGGGGTATGAAAACATGGCGTATGTCCACGATCATCCGGCGCCGCAGGTATCGGTCATCATCCCGGTCTTCAACAAGCTGGAGCTGACCCGGACCTGCATCCGGTCCATCCACGATCACGGGGCGGAGGCCTCGTTCGAGATCATCGTGGTGGACAACGGGTCGTCGGACGGGTCGGGGCCCTGGCTGGCCGCCGAGATGGCCGAGGGCCGGTTGAGGGTGGTTTCGAACCCCGAGAACGGCGGGTTCTCCCGCGGTTGCAACCTGGGCGCGGAGGCCGCGCAAGGCAAGGACCTGCTGTTCCTGAACAACGACATGGAAGTGAAGCCCGACTGGCTCGATCCCCTGGTGACGACACTGGACCACGACCCCTCGGTGGGGATCGTGGGCGCGAAGCTGCTCTTTCCCGACGGCACCATCCAGCACGGCGGCGTGGCCATGCTCGAGGTCAGGGACGAGGTCCCCTCCATGCTGGGGGGGCACCACCTGTCCTACACCGCCGCGGGCGACGATCCTCCGGCCAACCGCGCCCAGCAGATGCAGGTCGTCACCGGCGCCTGCCTGCTCATCCGCAGGGAGATCTTCACGGCGATCGGCGGCTTCGACGAGGGCTACTGGAACGGCAACGAGGACGTGGACCTGTGCCTGAAGGCCGGCGAAAAGGGCTGGAAGGTCGTCTACCGGCCCGAGAGCGAGATCATCCACTTCGAATCGCAGTCCGGGCAGGAGCGCTGGAGCAAGCTGCAGCCCAACATCGAACGGTTCAACGCCATCTGGAAGGGCCGGGCGCATCCGGACTTCATCAAGACGCCCGACTTCAAGTTCGAACGCACGCCGCACTGCCGCATCGGTCCCTACGTGGCGCCCAGCCTGCGGGTCACCGGCGAGGGGCCGCGGACGAGCGTCGTCGTCCTGGTCTGGAACGCGCTGGACTACGTGAAGCGGTGCGCGGATTCCCTGCTGCGCCACACCGCGGGCGACTGCGAGCTGATCTTCGTGGACAACGGTTCGGACCGCCCGACGCAGGACTACCTGCGCGCCCTCGATGGCGCCAACGACCGCGTCCGGGCCATCTTCAACGGGGAAAACCTGGGCTTCGCCGCCGGTAACAACGTCGGCATCGCTGCGGCACGGGGCCGCTACGTCTGCCTGCTGAACAGCGACACGGTGGTGACCGCCGGCTGGCTGGATCGGCTGGTTGCGGTCTGCGAAGCAGACCCCCTGGCGGGTCTGGCGGGGCCAGTGACGAACAGCATCACGGGGGGGCAGAGGCTCCCCGAAGTCGGCTACGACCAGACCACCCTTGAAGGTCTGGATGGTTTCGCCGCGGACCTGGCGGCCGCCCAGGGCGGCCGCATTGAACAGGCCCTGTGGATCGTGGGCTTCTGCGTGCTGATCAGACGCGACCTGATCGAGAAGATCGGCGGGCTGGACGACCGCTTCGGCCGGGGCAACTACGAGGACACCGACTACTGCCTGCGCGCCTTCCTGGCCGGCTACAAGGCGGTCGTGGCGAGGGACAGCTTCGTCCACCACTTCGGCAGCCGCAGCTTCGTGGACGGCAAGGTGGATTACGACCGGGAGCTGGACGAGAAGTTCGAGATCTTCCGCAGGAAGTGGAACCTGGATCCGACGGCGCGTCAGAGCGGCAACCTCGACCTCGAGCGCCTGGTGGCCGAGGGCTTCGTGCCCGCCCTGCACTTCCATCCCTTGCCGGAATCGCCCCTGGTCAAGGCGCATCCGTTGCGCGACTGGGAAGCGGCCCGCTGGCTGGCCCGCGGCGAGGACTATTACGCGCAGGGCCGCCTCGGCGAAGCCGAGCGCATGTTCCGGGCCGTGCACGAACGACGTCCCGACCTGAACCGCGCCGCCAACGACCTGGCGGTCGTGATCTGGCGGCAGGATCCCGAAGGGCCGGGTCTGGACGAGGCCCGGGGCATCCTGGCGGCCGTGCTGGCCCGCGATCCCGGCGACGAGGACGCCCTCTGGAACCTGGAGCAGATGGCCGCGCCGGTCACCGTGTGACCGGCAGTCCTTCCCGGCTCCACTCCACGATTCCCCGCCGCAGGTTGATCACGTTGGTGAACCCCGCGTCGATCATCATCTTGGCCGCCACAGTGCTGCGGTTGCCCGTCCGGCAGTAGACGAAGACCGGGTCGTTCTTGTGCTCGGCGATCTCGCTGATCCTCCGCTGGAATTGCTGGACCGGGATCAGGACGGCGCCCTCGATGTGGCCGTCCTGGAACTCGCGGGGCGTGCGGACGTCCAGGATGAGCGGATCGAGGTTCGCGATGAGGGCGGCGGCGTCCCGGGAGTTCACCTCGCGGTAGCTGGACGCCTGGTACTCGATCGCCTCGATGACGCCCGCGGCCTCCCCGATCGTGAACGCGAAGGTCCCGGCATCGGGGACCTTGAAGTGGTCCTTCCTGGGATCGGCCGGAGGGAAGGCCAGGTCGACCCCGAGTCCGGGGATGACCAGGGTGAAGGAGCCGCCGCCCTCGAGCTCGGGCCGGACGTAGTCCCCGCGGTAGATCCGGAAGTGCTGGTCCTTCGCCTCGGCGTCGAAGGTCAGCACCCGCAGGCCGTCCTCGATGCGGCCGGAGATGGCGTCCGCACCCGCACCCGAGGACTGCTGATCACCGGAGCCGCAGCCGGCGAACAGCAGGCCGGTCAGGGCGAGGGCCAGGAAGGGGAATGAGCGGCGCATGGGAGATCCTCCATTGCGATGGGTCGTTTGCTCAGGATGGGATGCCCCGAATGTAGCGGGCAATCCATTCCCCAGCAACCTGGCGGGCAATGGCGCATAACACCTTGAAAAATATCAGATAAAGATTATCCGATCATTTGAGATTGGGGAACTTTATATTGATTTCAGTTGTTCACTTGAGTTATGCTTGATGACGGGAGGGGCGGACGGGTGCGGGGGTATTCTCCTCTGAAAGCGCGGGATCTGCGCAAACCCGGATCAATAACCATGGGTTCAGGGGTACTTCTGGGAGGGGGGCCTAGTCCCGGAGGTTCATCATGCGAACGTGTATCCTGCTCATCCTGACAATGTCCATGGTCCAAGGGGGCTCCGCCCTGGGGAGTGGGGGCCCGCCGGTCGACCCGGACCGCATCGGCATCTATTTCGACGAGGCCGCCGACCAGTTCTGCAGCGAGGACACGGCAGGGTTCTTCAACGGCTACCTGGTTTTCACGGGCCTTTCGAGTTCCGCAATCAGGGGCTGGGAAGCCAAGATCACCTTTGCCGGCGGCGGAGCCCTGACGGCCGCCACACCCAGGGGACTGTTCATCGACGCCGCCACCCGGGCGAATGAATACATGGTGGGACTCGGCCAGCCCCTGCTCGCGGACCATGGGCTCGTCGTCGTGATGGACATGACCTTTTACGTCTTTGACGTCCTGGATCCCTTTCTGGCTTACGTCGGACCGATCTACTTCCACAGTACGCCTGAACTCCTTCCGGCCTACCTGGACGGAGAGGACGTGGAACTGGTCAAACCCCTGATCCCGTCCCAGGGAACGATCCTGGACCCCGTCCTGATCGTGAATGGGCAGTGCAGCGGTCCTGTGGACGCCGAATCCGAGAGCTGGGGCGGCGTCAAGGGCCTGTTCCGCTGACCTATCTTTCGCCGGGAATGGGCGGGGACCCCGCGTCCCCGCCCGGCCCGGAATCCCGCCTGCCGAGTTGTCCCCTCCCCACCCCGGTGTTATCATTCCCGCTTCGCCGTCCGGAATCCCAACACGCCAAAGGATGCCTCATGGCCGACTGGAAGATCTCCGCATTGCTCGCCGGCAAGGCGCCGGTGGGAGAGACCGTCACCGTCAAGGGCTGGGTCCGGACCCGCCGCGACTCCAAGGCGGGTCTCAGCTTCGTCGCCGTCCACGACGGGACGGCCTTCGACCCCATCCAGGTCGTGGCCCCCGGCAGCCTGCCCAACTACGCCGGCGAGATCCAGCGCCTGACCACCGGGTGCGCCGTGGTGTGCACCGGCGTGCTGGCCGCCTCCCAGGGCAAGGGGCAGAGCGTCGAGATCCAGGCCACGAACATCGAGGTCCTCGGCTGGGTCGAGGATCCCGAGACCTACCCGGTGCAGCCCAAGCGCCATACCATGGAATACCTGCGCGAGATCGCCCACCTGCGGCCGCGCACCAACACCTTCGGGGCGGTCGCCCGCGTCAGGAACTGCCTGGCCCAGGCCACCCACCGGTTCTTCCACGAGAACGGGTTCTACTGGATCCACACCCCGATCATCACCACCAGCGACGCCGAGGGGGCGGGCGAGGCCTTCCGCATCTCGACCCTCGACCTGGCCAACCCGCCGCGCACCCCCGAAGGCGGGATCGACTGGAGCCAGGACTTCTTCGGCCGCGAGGCGTTCCTGACCGTCTCGGGCCAGCTCAACGTCGAGGCCTTCTGCTGCGCCATGACGCGGGTCTACACCTTCGGGCCCACCTTCCGGGCCGAGAACAGCAACACCAGCCGTCACCTCAGCGAGTTCTGGATGATCGAGCCGGAGATCGCCTTCGCCGACCTCAGCGACGACGCGGACCTGGCCGAGGCCTACCTGAAGTCCCTGTTCCGGGCCGTGCTGGACGAGCGCGGCGACGACATGGCCTTCTTCGCCCAGCACGTCGAGCCCGAGGCCGTCTCCCGGCTGGAGGCCTTCGTCGACACCAGCTTCGAGCGGATGACCTACACCGAGGCGGTCGACCACCTGGGCAAGGCCAAGAAGGCCTTCGAGTTCCCGGTGAAGTGGGGGATGGACCTGCAGTCCGAGCACGAGCGCTACCTCTGCGAGGAGCTGTGCAAGCGCCCGGTCGTGGTGATGGACTATCCCAAGGAGATCAAGGCCTTCTACATGCGCCTGAACGACGACGGCAGGACCGTGGCCGCCATGGACGTCCTGGCCCCGGGGATCGGCGAGATCATCGGGGGCAGCCAGCGCGAGGAGCGGCTGGAGGTCCTGGATGCGCGCATCACGGAAATGGGCTTGGATCTCCAGGAATACTGGTGGTACCGTGATCTGAGAAAGTACGGGACCGTGCCTCACGCCGGTTTCGGCCTGGGCTTCGACCGCGCCGTGAACTACGTGACCGGCGTCAAGAACATCAGGGACGTGATCCCCTTCCCGCGGGCGCCCAAGCTTGCCGAGTTCTAGGGCCGCCCCGCAGGAGATAGACATGGAATGGACCAAGGGCGACTTCCGGGTCAACGACGACCAGGCCGAGCTGGACCTGTACTACATCGTGCCCGCCCTGCAGGAATCCTACTGGGCCATCGGCCGCACCATGGAGACCGTCAGGGAATCCATCGAGCACTCCCTGTGCTTCGGCCTTTACAGCGGCCTGCGCCAGATCGGCTTCGCCCGCGTGGTGACCGACCGCTGCACCTTCGCCTGGATCTGCGACGTGATGGTGCACCCGGACTTCCGGGGGACGGGTCTGGGCAAGTGGCTGATGGAATGCGTGGAGGAGCACCCCTGGGTGCAGAGCGCCAGCCAGAAGCTGCTGCGCACCCGGGACGCGCACGGCCTGTACGAGCGGTACGGCTACGTGGTCTGCGACGCGATGGTCAAGAAGGCCGATTCCCGCTGAATCCCGCTCCCGGGCGGCGCCTGGAACGAGGCCGGCGGATACCGCCGGCCTCCGTGTCTGCGCGGGGAATTCCCCTCAATCCCGGAAGCTGGCCACGGCCTCGTCGAGGGTGGGCAGGACCTGGAAGATGTTCTCCAGCTGGCTGATGTAGAAGATGCTCAGCACGCGTTCCCGCACGTTGCAGATCTTCATGGCGCCATCGGCGGCCTTCAGCGAGTGGTAGCCGGTGATGAGGATCCCCAGCCCGGTCGAGTTGATCCAGGGGACGCCGTCGAAATCCAGGACCACCTTCTTGTAGCCGGCGTCGATCAGGCCCTTGATCTCCTCCTTGAACTTGTCGAAATCCGGCCCCCCCATGATCTTGCCGGAGACTTCCAGGATCATGACGTCATCCTGGGGTTTCTGGGAGATCTTCATGGTCACTCCTTCAGGAAATGGCGTTGTACTTGTTCCGTTTGATCTTCTTGGTCGGCGTCTTCTCGAATTCCTCGTAGAGCACCTTCAGCCGCGCCAGCTGGGCGTATCCCGGCAACCGCAGGTTGAGGGACTTGCGGTTGTCCTCCATCAGATCCTCGACCTGCTTGCCCTTCAGGCAGGCCCGGTCCACGGATTCCAGGTCGGGGTAGACCAGGGCCACCAGCTTGCCTTCGTGGTGGACGATCAGGGACTCCTCCACGCAGGGCAGGTTGTTGAGCTGGGACTCGATCTCCTCGGGATAGATGTTCTGGCCCGCAGCGGTCAGGATCATGTTCTTGGAACGGCCGGTCAGATAGAGGAAGCCCTGGTCGTCGAGACGGCCCAGGTCCCCGGTGTGGAGCCAGCCCTCCGGATCGATGGTCTCGGCGGTGGCCTCCTCGTCCCGGTAGTAGCCAAGCATAACATTTTCTCCCCGCACTTGCACCTCGCCGATTCCGGTCTCGGGATGCGCCCCGGCGATCCGGCACTCGAGATAGGGGATCACCCGGCCCACGCTGCCGACGGGCGGATCCCCGGCGAACACGGTGTAGCTGATCAGGGGGCCGCATTCGGTCATGCCGTAGCCGCAGGTGAGGCTCAGGCCGATCCGGCGGAAGAACTGCTCGATGTCCCGGTTCAGGGCGGCGCCGCCGACCACCAGCTCCCGGTAACGGCCGCCGAAGACCTCGTAGATCTTGTCCCGGATCTTCTTCTGGATCAGCTTGTTCAGGACGGGGACCTTCAGCATCATCTGCATGCGCGGGGTCTCGATGATGGGCTTGACCCGGTTGCGGTAGATCTTCTCGATGATCAGGGGCACCGACATCACCACCACGGGGCGGTACTTCGCGAAGGCGGCCACGAGGATCTTGGGCGAGGGGATCTTCTCCACGAAGACGATGTGGCAGCCGCAGATGAACGGCGCCAGGAAGTCGAAGGCGCAACCGAAGGCGTGAGCCAGGGGCAGGAAGGAGACGATGGTGTCCTCGGTGTGCAGCTCGACCTGGCCGCTGAAGTACGTGACGTTGGCGATCAGGGAGTTGTGGGCGAGCATGACGCCCTTGGAGAACCCCGTGGTCCCCGACGTGTACACGATGGCGGCCAGCATGTCGTTGGGCACCGCGCCGAAGGCCAGGGTCTCCCGGGACAGCACCCCGCGGTACTTCTCGACGTAGCCCGAGTCGGCGCGGGCGGCGATCTCCTCGAGGTCCTCGTCCCCGAGCCACAGCAGCCTGAGGTCCTGCAGGCTGAAGACCGCCCGGATGCTGGGCGTCTTCTCCTGCTCGATACCGTCGAAGATGGACTCGGCGGCGAAGAGCAGGGAAGACTCGCTGTGGCGGATGATGTGTTCGATCTCGGCGGGTGAAAAGTCGGGCAGGATGGGCACGATCACCGCGCCGTAGGTGACGGTCGCCAGGTAGACCACGCCCCAGTGGGTGGTGTTGCGCCCGACGAGGGCGATGCGGTCGCCCGGTTCGATCCCCGCCTCGGCGAAGATGTAGTGCAGCTTGAAGATGCGGTTGGCCACGTCGGCGTAGGTCAGCGGCGCCCCGTCCAGGTTGCTGAAACAGGACGCCGTCCAGTGGTCGCGCAGGGAGCGGGCCACCGCTTCGACGAAGTTTTCCTTGAGCATGCAGGTCTCCCGGCCTTGGCGGCCCGCTGGTTGGATGATCCGCGGACTATAGGGCAGATCGCCCCGGTTGACAATCAGGGCGAGCGGCGCAGGGCGTTGAGCCCGGCGTTGGCCGGATCCAGCTCCAGGGCGTAATCGATGGCGAGCAGCCCAGCCTGCCTTTCCCCGCTCTCCAGACAGATGATCGCCACGAGCTCCCAGAAGCCGGGATCCTGCAGCGGGTTGCGCGGCTCGAGGAGGGACAGGGCCAGGTACTTGGCGCGGGCCGGCAGGCCCAGGGCCCGGTCCGCGTGCAGCAGGATGGTCAGCTCCCCGGGATCGATCCCGCGGTTCCACAGGGGGCCGAGCAGGTCCCGGACCTCGGCCGGCCGTTCGGCCTGCAGCAGGCACCAGGCGTAGGCCGCCCGGTTCGCGGCGGTGGGATCGTCCCGGTAGCGGGCCTCGAGTTCGGGCAGGAGGTATTCCGCCCCGGTCCGGTCCATCCCCAGCCAGGCGGCGGCGTCCTGGTCCCCGCCGGTCTTCAGCCCCGTCACCAGGTTGAGCGGGGAAGCCGCCTGGGTGCGGGCGAACTGGGCCGAGTCGGCCACGCTGACCCGCAGATCCACCTCCCCGTGGGACAGTTTCACCTGGCTGCGGGGGTTGTCCCGGAGCAGATCGATGACCCGGGAGATCTCGGGGTTCTCGGGCCACAGCTTGCGGGCGGCCTCCAGATCGGCCAGGGCGGCCTCCTGGCGGCCGGTCTTCAGGTGGACGAGCCCGCGGTTGTACAGCCCCACCGCCGAATCCGGCTCGATCTCCAGGGCGTGATCCATCACCGCCAGGGCCTTGTCCAGCTGTCCGGCGTGGATCAGGGCCAGGCCGAGCAGCCGCCAGCCCAGACCTTCCTCGGGCTTCAGCCGGGTGTAGCGGTCCAGCCAGATCCCCGCGCCCGGGTAATCCTCCCGGTTGAAGTGGAGGATGCCCAGGATGAGCAGGGCGTCGGGATCCTCGCGGCCGGCGGCCCGCAGGCCCGCGGCCGCTGCGGTCAGGTCGGCCTCGGCCCGGGCGAAGTCCCCCCGCCGGTAGTGGACCCGGCCCCGCAGGACCAGGGACGACAGCGGCTGGATGCCCCGCCGAAGGCAGGCGTCGAAGGCGTCGAGGGCCAGATCCCCGTTGAACCGGCGCAGGTCCGGATCGGTGGCCACCTCCATGGCGACCAGCCGGTTGGCGGCATAGGAGAAGAGGCTGCCGGCGAGGTAGAAGTGGCGGTAGCCCAGGAAGTAAAGCTGCCCGGCGCCCGGCTGGCCGTAGACGCGGGCGATGCCGCGGGCGCCGACCATGGGCTGGTAGATGAACAGGGGCCGGTAGATCGCCGCCAGGGCGTAGCTGATGCGCGATTCGGCCATCTTCCCGAAGTGTTCCTGGATGGCGCCCACGTCGTTCCAGAACCTGAAGTTGAGGTGGGCGGGGAACTCGCACCGGAAGTCGGATTCGGCCAGCTGGGCCAGGGCCTGGTCGCCGTCGCCCAGCTTCCAGGAGGCGGTCGCCCGGATCCAGCGCCGGTCGAAGTCCGAGGCCACCGGTTCGAGGTTCCGCTTGTCGATGGCCCGGTGCGCTTCGCTGTCCTGGACGACCCGGCGCTGCCGCCGGGGCACGGTCCAGCCCGTCAGCTGGTTGGCCACCAGGCGGGCCTCGTTGACGTTCCCGGCGCCGGCCAGGGCCAGGCCCTTGATCAGGAGGGCTTCCTTGCCGTCCTCTGGGGTGCGGAAGTCGTCCTCGCGCATCATGGCCATGACCCGCGAGAGGTGATCGAGGCATTCGTCGAACCGGCCGGCGTCCCGCAGCAGCCAGGCCCGGTCCAGCAGCAGCCGCCTGCGCAGCCGGGCCTGTCCCGGGTCGTCGGGATCGCCCGTGGCGGCCATGGCGGCCAGCCCGGCCTGCAGGGCCCGGTCCTGGCGGCGCACGTCGCCGGCGGCGCCGTACATGACCGCCAGGTCGTACCAGGCGCCCCCTGAGGAAGGATCCAGGCCCACGGCGGTTGACAGATGTCCGATCGCCATGGTGACGCCGTCGCCCAGGAATTCCGGCTCGCTGAAGGATCCCGACACGAAGGCCCCGGGGTTGTCCCGCATGCGGTTCCAGAGGGATTCCAGGGACCGCCACAGGCGCTGGGCCCGGTCCCGGTGGTCGGCGGCCGCGCGGCGGCGCTGGTTGCGGCGGTCGGCGTCCAGGGCCAGGAAGTCCTCCAGGCCGAGGGAATCCCCCCGCGCGCCGAAGACCTGGGCGGCGAGATAGGCGTCGAGGGGGCGGTCGGGTTGCTGCGCCGAGAACAGGTACGTGCGGGTCAGGATCCCGCGGTCGAAGCGCCAGTCCAGGGCCGGCCAGTCGTTCCAGGCCCCGGCCGCCGGATCCGTCCCATCGGGCCGGCCCGGCGTCGGGTCGCCCGCGGTCCAGGGCCCGCCGCAGCCGCAAACGCAGCCGCAGAGCAAGGCCGCGACCAGCGCCAGGGCCAGCGAGGGGGCCCGCAGGATCGGCCGCCTCGTCATCCGGACCCCCCGCGCCGTCCGGGCCGCTTCAGCCGGGGGAAGAACCGGGGGACCTGGCGGCGGTAGGCCGCGTAGGCCGGCCCCAGATCGCGCAGGAGCTTGCGCTCTTCCAGCTCGGCGCCGATCAGGGTGTACAGGAAGAACACCCCGCGCCACACCAGGTTCACGTCGGTGACAGGGAGGCAGAACACGAAGAACAGGAGGGATCCGGTGTACCAGGGATGCCGGATGGTCCCCAGCACCCCGGTGCGCCGGAAGGGCGGTTCGGGCGCCGGCCGTCCCCGGAGCCAGGCTCTCAGCTGGCTCAGGCCCAGGAAGGTGCGGTTGTCGTAGGCGCGCATGCCCAGCCAGAAGCACAGGAAGGCCGCCCCGAGACCCGCCCAGCGCAGGACGGCCCAGGGACCGGGCCAGGCCCACAGCAGGCGGTCGTCGAGGGTGCGGATCCAGGCCGTCATCCCCAGGAAGCTCAGGGTGCTGAAGACGACGTAGACCAGGCGCGCCAGGGGATGGGTGCGGGGGAGCCTCCGGCGGACCAGGCGGTCCCACCAGTGGGTGACGAACAGGCTGTGGAACACACACCAGGTGGTGACCAGGATTCCCGTCCACAGGAGGTTTGCGTTGCCGCCGATCAAGATCCTCGCCGCCCCCGAGTTCCCGGCGGTTGTGGGGCCACCCCGCCCCGCCTTACATTGATACCGTTGCCTGCCATCAATATACAGGGGGTCCGCCGTGAACAAGGTATCCTTTCTCGCCGCCCTTTGCCTGCTGGCGGTCCCTGCCGCCGGATCCGCCTGGGAGGAACCATCCTCCTGGTCCGCCATCGGAACCGTCCAGCAGTGGATGGACGCCGACGCCCACTTCTACCGCATCGAACAGCTCGTCGGCAGCAAGGCCTCGCGGTTCTACGGGTCGGACCAGAAGGAGGTCTACCGCCGGACCTTCGTCCACGATTCCCACCTGCCCCGCCTGGGCCTCGCCGAATTCCTGGCCCTGCCTGATCCCGAGATCGCCGCGCGCAGGGAGGAGGCCGGCCGGATCCTCGACCGGGTCCGCGGGTTCCGGGACCGCACCGCCGGCCTGGTCATGCGGGTGCAGAGCCAGGTCGACGTGGCGTGGGGGCTGCAGGACATGGATCCGCGCGTGCTGGACGACCTGCTGGGCCGCCTGCACACGGCCACGGGCCTGGACCCCGCCAATCCTTACGCCTGGCACCTGCTGGCCTACCTGAGCGAGGCCGTGGGCGACCTCGAGCGTTCCCTCGGGGCCCACGCGGGGCTCCAGGCGGCGCTCGGCGTCCTGCCGGAGGACGCCCTGGGGGATCTGCGCCGCCGAGCCGATCTGGACAAGGCCTGGCTGCTCCGGGATCTGGGGCGCTTCAGCGAGGCGGCCGCCTTGCTGGATCGCCTGGAGGCCGGCGCGCGTCCGGGGCTGGAGGAGAAGGTCCTGCGCGGACTGATCGCCGCCCAGACAGGGGAGATGGACCGGGCCTTCCGCCTCGCGGCCGAGCTCGACGGCGTGGCAGTGCCGGTCTTCCAGCGGGACTGGGAGGCTCCCGGGGCGGCCATGCTCCCCGGGGTCCTGGACCCCATGGCCTGGTCGCCGAAACCGTCGGGGCACCTCAAGGGCTGGATCCTGGCCCTGGCCTGGCTCCGCGAGGGCGACACGGCGATGGCCGGGCAGGCTTTCGAGGAATACAACACCATGCGGCACTATCACACCTTCGGCCGGCGGTTCTGGGCCGAGGCCGGGGCCATCTACGAGATCACCGGGCGCCGGGAGCTCGCGGAGCGGGCCTGGGCCCAGTCCCTGGTCTACACCCCGTACTATCCCTACCTGGTCAGCAAGCCCTACGGGCTGGACCTCTCGGGGGTCACCGGCCGGCCGGGGGCCCAGCCCTTCATGCTCGCCTACGATTCGGTCTTCCTGGCGGGCAACCGCCTGGCCTACGGTTCGGCGCTGGTCAGCCAGGCCATGCAGGCCGAGGACCGTGCCGAGCAGACGGCCCTCGCGGAGAAGGCGGCGTACCAGCTGGGGATCTGCCTGCGGTCGGGCCTGAACACCGCCGAGGCGTCCCTGATGATCGGGTACGCCGAGGCGGTCCTGGGCAACCCCCTGGCGATGCTGCAGCACGCCGAGAACGCCGAACGCATCCTCGACCGGCCGGGCCATGACCAGACCAGCCGGGCTGCCGTCGAGAAGCTGAGGGCGGCGGCCCTGGGCAAGGTCAAGGGGCCGGCCCTGGGCGGGCTGGACCGCTGGAAGATCCTGGATCTCGCCTGGAGCCCGGGAGAGGATCCGGCGACCGTGGAGGTTCGCCTCAGGGCGCGCCTGAAGGAGAACCCCCAGGACGGGGAGGCGCGTCGGGACCTGGCGCGGTTCCTCATGCGGCACGGGGATCCGCTGGAGGGTGTGGAACTCGCGCGCCGGCCCCTGGCCCCGGCCGACGAGGACGCGGATGCGGGTCTGGACGAGGACCTGGACCTGGAGGATCTCGTGCTGGTCCTGGAGACCGACCGGCTGCAGAACGATCCGGCCAGGGCGGAAGGGTTGCTGGATCTCCTGGACGAAGGGGCGGGCGACCGCTGGCCCGATGCGAGATTGTGGACCCTGGTGGGGTTCATCTGCATGGATCACGGCATTCCCGGAGCGCGTGCGGCCCTGGAATACGCCCTGGAACTCGACCCGGACAACGACGGGCTGAGGCGCCACCTGGCCGTGACGAAGGACTAGTCGGGGTCTGGCTCGGGTTCGGGCAGGAGGGACTGCAGATCCGGCTGCATGATGTCGGCGCCGGGGATCAGGACCCCGGCCTCGGGGTGGATCCGGGCGATCGCCAGCAGGGACACCGCGGCCCGGCTGTACCACAGGTGGGCGGGGCAGTCGGACAGGCAGTCGCTCGCACCGAAGCCCGGGGCGATCGTGCGTCCGGCGATCATCCGTCCGACTCGTTGATTCAATGCGCACTCGGAGATCCCCGCCTCGAGGGGCAGGACCACCGCGCCCACCGGTTCGCTGTCGGGGGCCGTGCTCAGGTGGTCGATGTGCCAGCGGAGGGTCTTCTTGAGGGTCCAGTGCCGTTCGATGCGCCCGCGCAGGTTCCGCCGGGCGCTGCCGGTGTAGAGATACCATCCGGCAGGGAAGACGAAGCGGCCCAGGGACCCGACCTCGATGTCGCAGGGTTCCCTGAGCCGCATGACGAACACGTATATGCCCGAGTCGAACACCGTCAGGCCAGGGCCTGGCGGACCATGTTCTCGACCCCGCCCGCGATCACGACCTCCTGGACGGGCTTGCCCAGGGGGGTGAACCGGAAGGTGCGGCCCCGCCAGGTGATCCGGGAGGCGGCGAAGTCGAGCGCCAGTCCCTCCTGGTCCACGATGGTCTTCCTGCCTCCAGCGGCCTCCGCGGCGAAGTGCTCCTTCAGGGCGTCGCAGAACTCGGGGCACTCCACGCAGACGAACCCGTTGTTGATGGCGTTGCGCAGGTAGGTCTGGCTGTAGGTGCCGGCGATCACCAGCTTGATGCCGGCGGCCATCAGGGCGGTGGCGGCCTGCTCCCGCGAGCTGCCGGTGCCGAAGTTGTAGCCGGCGACCACCACGTCACCCGCCTGCACGATGCCGGCGAAGGCGGGGTCGTAGTTCTCCATGACGACCTTCGCCATCATCTCCGGCGTCATGTCCTCGCGGTAGGTGTAGTCCTTCCCGTAGATCCCGTCGGTGTTCAGGTTGTCGGTCGGCAGGTACAGGATCCGCCCCTGGTGCCCGCTGGGGAAGCCCGGCAGGATGGCCACCGGGCCGGTTTCCCGCGCCGTCCCCTTGAAGACCTCGATGGCCCGCTCGGGGGTGGAACCGTCCAGGGCCAGGCCCTCGGGGCCGGCGATGAATCCGGCGACGGCGCTGGCGGCCACCACCGCGGGGCTGGCCAGGTAGGCCTTGGCGTCGCGGCTGCCCATGCGGCCCTTGAAGTTCCGGTTCGTGGCGGAGATGCCCACCTCGCCCGGCTCCAGCAGGCCGACGCCCAGGCCGATGCAGGGCCCGCAGCCCGAGGGCAGGGGCAAGGCGCCGGCGTCGAGCAGGGCCTGCCAGGCGCCGCTGGCGGTGGCGGCCTGCTCGATGGGCTCGCTGGCGGCGGAGACGTAGAGCTCGACCCCGTCCGCGACCTTCTTGCCCTTGATCACCGCGGCGGCCGCCTCGAGGTCGTTCAGGCGGGCATTGGTGCAGGACAGCAGGTAGGCCTTGTGGATCTTGACCTTCTCGGCCTGCAGGTCGGCCAGGGGCCGCGCGACCTGGACCGTGTCCGGGCCGCTGATCTGGGGGGTGACCCGGTCGAGGTCGAGGGTGATCCCGGCGGCGTAGATCGCGTCCGGATCGGAAGCGGGAGGGCTGATCGTCCAGGCGGCGAGCTCGGCGTCGGTGATGCGGCCGGCGACGCCGCGGCCCTCGAGCCACTGCTTGCGCTCGCGCATGTAGTTCACGCACGCGGCATCGCAGGGGAACCAGCCGGCCAGGGCGCCCCACTCGGTGGTCATGTTGGCGATGGTCAGGCGCTCCTCCATGGACAGGGAGGCCACACCCTCGCCCGCGAACTCGATCACCGCATTGAGGACCTCGCCCTGGTTGTACATGCCGCACAGGGTGATGATCACGTCCTTGCCGGTGACCCCGGGCCGCAGCTTGCCCTTC